>VMHT01084522.1_pt1 | contig 12458 bp, 8 predicted proteins | sample 4693611 | NCBI WGS metagenome assembly VMHT01 (sample SAMN12280063, study PRJNA550983) | marine metagenome | isolation source: seawater sampled from same location over 5 years 0.02-0.2 micron viral filtrate | place: USA: collected off the coast of southern California halfway between the port... ...
ACTTGAATTGTCAGCCACTTCTGGGCTATTCAGATACTAGGCGAATTGTAATACGCAGCTTACACGCCAGTTATAAGCTGGAGGTGCAGAGTCAATTTATATTCGCAGACTACCACTATGCGATACTTTTATTATACCACTATATATAGTATGTCAAGTTTATTCTTGTACTAAACCTTGTACCCTACGACCTCTTCTAGCAGGTCCAGTTATAGGTGAAAAAGTACTTGCTTCTTCTGACTCTAATCTTCTAATTTCTTCTCTCTCTTCAGCAGATGCAAAAACTTGTGCTTCAACAAATTCTTCAATATCAAAACCTTCTCTTTCAGATAATCCTGATGCTGTCAATTGTCCTTCTGCAACTTCTTCTTCTGCTCCTCTAAATCTTCTTGTTAATGCAGCTAATCTTGGAACTTCTGTTTCTGCTGCTGCAAATAATTGTCTTGCCTGTCCTTGTGTTAGTCCTGCTCTTTCTAATGCTTGAACTTCATCTGGACTTAAATCAAAACCTCTAGATGCTGCCTCTCCACCAATTTGTGCTTGTGTTATTCTTCCTTCTAATATTGCTTCACCTACTGTTGGGTCTATAATTGATGCAAATATTTGATTGTCAGTTAGATTCATACCAAAGTTTGTTCTGTAATATTCTTTAACTGCTGGAATATTTTCTGTTATTCCTGACCTTGCTGCTTCTACTCTTGCTCTAAATTCATTAGGAGCAATTCCTTTTTCTATTAAAGTACCAAATGTGTCTTGAAAGTATTCAGGATTTAAACCATAATCTTCTACAGTTAAACCATAACTTTCTTTTACTGCTGCATAATCTTGTTCGCTAAGCCTTACAGTTCCATCTTCTCTTGTATTTTTTGGAAATACTTGTGCATACTCTGGACTTTTTCTTACTTCTGCAATAGCTATATCATTACTTTGAGTTTCAGAAAATGCGTTTACATATATCTGAATTAAAGATTCTGGTAACCATGGTAACAATGCTCTAGCTTCTCTTAAAAATTCATCCATTATACTATTCTCCTAACTCCTCCACCACCAAATTGACCTACCATGCTAGATAAAACTTCGTTTTTTATTTTTTCTGACCCACCATCTTTTAATCCTTCTTTATATAACATTTCAGTTGCTTTACTTATATCATTACTTTTAACAACATCTTGAAATAATGTAGAACTTTCATCTAATGTTCCACCCCAAGTATTTGTAGTAAAACCTCTCCAAGGTGTTGCCATTTCTTCGTAGGTTAAACCTTCTATGTAACTTTCTCCAAACAAACCTTGTAACATATTCATCATTTTTTCTCTTATATTAATTTCTGCATCTGGGTCATTTCTAATCATACCTGCCCATGTTTGTAGTTGAGAGTCTGATATATTTGCACCAAATACTGGTCCTAATATTTCTTTAGAAAGTCTTTTAATTTGTGATTCACCTGCTCTAGTTGTATCGTAATCTACTTCTCCAGATGTAATAAAATTATCTAACTCTGTATCTAAGTTTGCTTCTAGTGTGGGGTCTGATAATATTTCTATTTGGTCTGCTACAAAAGGTTCTGACCATAAACCAGTAGTAAATTTTTCTGATACCCAATTAACTAATTCATCAGATGGATTATTAATACCTGATTGTTCCATTAAATTTTTTATTGCTAATCTATCGTTTTCTATTTTATTTTGTGCATCAGCAGTAAGAACATTTGTAAAATCTGTTGAACCAGATTGTGCTAAAAGCAACCAATCTTTTTCAGCTTGTGTATGTGTTCTCCACCATTCAGTAGATTGCCATTCTGCATCAGTTACTGTTCTTCCTTCTAGTGTTGCTTCTGCTAATAATTCAACCATTTCTGCATCATTTAACCATGGTCTTATTTTTGATTCTTTAGCAACAGTATCTACAAAAGAAACCCAAGGACTTTGACTAGGGTCATATATGTTTGGGTCTGCTAACTCTAAAGAATCACCAAATCTTACTGAACTATTCCATTGTTCAGATGTAGGACTTTTAATACTTTCTTGTATTGCAGGAAATTCAACAGGACCAAATAAATTTTCTAAATCTTGCAAACTAGAATCATAATATATTGGAGTTCCTGTTCCTGGAATAAAATATACTATATAATAATTTCCATCTACATTCCAAAATTCTGCACCTGTAGGAATAGGCATATTTCTTTTAGCCATACCACTAAAACTTGTTGAACCAACACCAAATGATGTATCTATAGGTTCATTACCAGTAGGTATTCCACCATCTGGTCCATATAAATTTAAAGTAGACAAGTCTACATCAGGATTTACTAATGTGTCTCCTGCACTTTCTTTTTCTTGATACTCTTCAGCGATAGTTTTACCTGATGCTTGTACCTGTGTATCTATAATTTCTTGTGTAATAACACCAGCACTTCCTACATCTTGCCAGTAACTACCATTAAAAGGTCCACCTTGTCTTTGTGCTGTATAATAATCAAACTCTGCTTGTGAATTAACAAATACTCTATTTTCCTCTTCATCTTGAAGTATTCTTCTTTCAAAACCTGGTTGTGCTAGAAATACATAATCAGCCATTACTGAACCCTTGCACCTGCGTTAGATAAATTCTTATATAATTTTGCATAAATATCGTTTATTTTTTGTTTCTCTTTACTATCATACTCTACTTTTTCTAGTTTATCAGCAGTATCTTGTGCAACTACCTGTATTGGATTTCTATTAAAATTAGACATTTCAGAACTTGTAATAGGATATGATTTTTGTGCATTAGAAATATTTTTCATTAAATTAACCATTATATTATTTATATCACCATTATCTTGTTTTGGTTCCTGTCCTTTAAATTGCATTGGGGGTACACCTCCTCCTGCTCCTAATCCTACAGATATATCTACACCTGCTTCTTGACCTTTTTTAAATTCTTTTACAGCAGCTTTTTCTACATAAGCAGTTGGCATGAACATTTCTGCTATATTAAATGTTTTTATAGCTTTTTCAAAATTTATATTATATGGTTTTTCTTGTACTTGTCCTGGTATGCCAACAGAAGATAGCATACTATTGTACATTTTTACACCTTGATTATATATAATTGTTGGTATCTCATCTACTTCATTTGTAGAAATAGCAGCAACAGCTAAAGCTAATACTCCTAATTCCCACACATCTATAAAATCTATAACTCCACCTGGTGTAGCAACATTTTTACTTATTCTTGCAGTATTCTTTTTAACTTGATTTTTAAATGTTTCTTCTAATGGAAGTTCATCTACAAGATTGTTTACATTATCTATAGCTTCTGACTTATTAAAAACTATATCATCTACTACATTTGTAGGTGTGTCTGTAAATACGCCTTCTTTTTTTAATGCTTGTTCATACTCTGTTTCTGTTAAAATATTATCATCATATAATTTTTTGATTTTTTGTTCTTCTGTTAATTCTTCAGATGATGGTTCTAATTGTTTTACTAAATCATCAAACTTAGAATCATCACTTATTCTTGGGTCATCAGGACTAACTTCTTTTCCATAAAAATCTGTGTATGTAACTTTGCCATCTACATCAGTATATTTAATTACCATCTTTTCTTTTATCTCTGGTAGCCAATCACCTTCTGGAGTAAAGCCCATTTTTTCCATATTTCTATTATGATTTTCTTCTAAAAATGCTTCGTATGAACCACCAGGAAATAAATTATTTACATGCCTAATTATTAAATCTCTATTTTCTGCTCTCTCATATGCCTTTTTAAAAAAATCTTTAAATTTTAATTTTTTTGAAAAACCATCTGTTACATCACCATTAATTATTTTTGCCCATACTTCAAACCTTTTTGTTGGTCCTTGTTCATGAGCACCTTTTAATGCGTACTCTGCCATATAATGACTTGGTGGTGCATTAAGAATATCATCTGTTTTCGTATCGTAAATACCTGATGGTGTTCTTCTTGTAACAAGTGTCATATACTCTACAAAGTCATCTGTGTAATATTCGTTCCTCATATTTTCTTTAAATATTAAATAAGGAGATAACCTTTTATCTTCTGGTATAAAATCATAAACATCTATTTCTGTATAATGTAAATCATTTTCATCCATGTAATCCATAATTTTGCTAAACGCTGTATCTTCAATAATTTGTAATTCATCATTACCATAACCCAGTTGCCTTCCACCAATATAATTCCATAAAAATCTACTATCTATTGGTTCATCATACGCTTTATTAAATTCAGCAATAGAATTTTCTAGTTGTTGAAATTCTAGTTCTGCTTCTAATGATGATATATCATCAGGAATAGGTGTGTTATCTTCAGCCATTGTTACCTCTATCAGGTGTTGGTATAGTGCTTATAGATGAAGGGTCATAATCAAACAAGTTTTTAAATTCTTTAGATTTAACTTGCATATAAGAATTAACATAAGCACCTATTGCATCAGTAACGCTTTCTAAATCTCTATCTATTTTTTCACCTTTTGTAAAAGGTACAACATGGTCTTTATATGCGTTCCACTTATTTAATGGGTCTCCATCAGTTTCAAAAGATTTAGGATTATCAATTAACCTTTCTATATAATGTGCAACAAAACTTGATGCAAACTTTTCATTATTATTTATTTTGTCAATAAATTCTTCTTGTTTATACTTTTTACCAATTTTGTTAAAAAACAATCTTAATGTTTTATCAGGTTTTTCTTTATCTCTATTTTCATAAAACCCTTCTACATTAATTTGATACACACCATAATCTTTAGTTCCATTTTTATTTGTTCCAATAACATCATTATTTAATCCAGATTCAAAAGATGATGTCATTATTAATAATGGTATTAAAACATCACTAACACCAAAGTTTTGTAAGTATTCTACTAAATCACTTATTTTTACAGGAACAGCCATTATCCACCTAATGATTTAAGTCTCATTATGGACTGACTAATATTACCTACATTGTTTCTCGCTCTACCAACATCTTGTTGTCTAGCAAGTACACCTTCAAAATCTCCTGCTATTCTTTCTTGTAATCTTGATACTGCATCTACTTCTTCTGGTATAGGCTCTATAATTTGTTCTGTTTCTACTGTTTCTATTGGTCTTTCAGACAAAGGTTCAACAGTTTTTTTTCTAGTTTCTATTGTTGTAACTTCAGGTCCTTCAACAGACATTCTTGCAACAGCTTCATCACTATAAAATTCTTTTTGTTCTAATTCTTTTAATACTAATTCGTAATAGTTTCTTTCTTTTTTTGTAGCTTTTTTGCCTATAGAGTTAAATATTGCATCTACTGTTTGTAGTCTTGTAGCTTTATCACTTTCTCTATATTGTTTTGGTATATAAATCTCTTCACCAGGATTTAATAATTCTAAATCTATTGCTGTGTCATAACCAACACCTGTAGAAAAATTAGATGCTGTCATAGCTTTTATTAAAGCATTTCTTGTTTCCCTACCTGCTCTTCCATATTCCTGAGTATAATTTTCCATAGACAACCATTGTGTTCTAACTAATCTATCTTGTAATGTTCTTAACAATTTAGGAGTTTCAATTAATTTATCTAATACTATGTCCTCATCTCCTGGGTAGTACCAATTACCTTGTGGATTTAAACCTTGTAGATAAACATTAACATCTTGAAATTTTGGTGTACCATCTTCGTTTTTTTGTCCTGTATTTATTAATGAAGGATAACCAAAAGGAGAAGTAGATGTGTAATTTACTCCACCACCTAATTCAATATCTTGACCTGCTTTGCCTTCCTCTTCAATTGCACCTGTTAGGTCTAGTGGCTCTTCTTCTTGCCAACCATCATTTAGATATGTTTGTAATTTTGATTTTTCAATTTGTATATTAACTACACTTCCATCTTCTTTTATTTTATAAATTGTTATCATACTTTCCTCATTATGGCGTATATTGATATTCTACTGTGGATAAGAACTTTGTTCTATATATTCCTGCAAAGTCTGGGTATTCTTCTACAACTTTTGCTCCCCAGTTAAATAAGTAATCACGCATAGCTTGTGCTGATTCTTGTCTTCCTAAATATTCTATTGCTTCATTTTCTGGTTTTAATACTTCTACACCAGTTGTTGTAACTTTTTTCTTTTCATTTTGTATTTTTTCTATCATATACATAAAACCAACATTTTTATCATCACCATATAGAAACTTTTGCAATCCTTTTCCTGATTCAGTAGTAAGTATAAGCTCATCATTAGCTGCTTTCTTTAATTCTTCAAATACAACATATCTACTTACTGGTTCTCTTTTAGGTAAATCTCTTGCATCTGTACCAAGTGGTACTACTTCTAATAGATTTGCTTTTATTAATGATAGTTCAGCTTGTGCATCTTTTTCTGATATTCTAGGTGGTTTAGCTGCTCTAGCTTCTCTAATATGTTTAGATTGATAATTAAACATTATTCTAAAAAATGTTTCTTGTGCTCTTTCTATTTTTTCATCTAATGATAATGTTATTCTTTGTCCTTCATCTACTTGATTATAAAAAGAGTTAACATCTAATAAATCATACTCATAAACATTTGGTGCAAATAATGGAAATGTATATTCATACTCTTTTGCTTTTTCAGGATGTGCATTAAACCATTCAACTTCTTCTTCTGTTGATGGCAAGCTAGTACCTAATGTTGTTGTGTTTCCTTGTACTAAAACTACAGCAGTATATACAGCATCCATATCTTCTGGTGTGCCACCAATTAATGATGCAATTGTTTGATACGCTAAATACTCTTCTCCTGGTTCTACTTGATTAATAGCTTGTCTAAACAATGCAGTTATAACTGTGTTTGTAAAGTAATCATCATCATATTTACCAAACTCGTAATCAGCAGGCATTAAGGCTTCTAATACTTCTATAAGGTTTTCTTTATCTAAAAAATCTGCTTGTTCTGCAAGTCTATCACTAAGTTGTAATTTATATGCAGCTTCTGCTCTAGGAGATGATGGAGCTATACCTTTGGCCATACTTTCAAATACATTTATTCTTGAAGCTAAATCTATAACATCTTTTTCAAATAAAACTCTACCTTCATCTGTTCTTGGGTCATAAGGCAAATATCCTTCAAACCATGCTTTAGTCATAATTTTCATTGAGTTAGCAACATCATTAGCCCAAGCCATATCATCTAAACCACCTTTTGTTCCTGTATTGTATGCTTGTTGCATATACACAGGAAACTGTCCAATAGTTGCACCTTCTAATCCAGGGTCACCTAGGCCATAAGGAAATATTGTATCTTCAATTTTTTGTGTCCATTGTGAATCTGGCATAAATCGTTTCATAAATTTGTAAGAATATTTTGCAATTGGACCTAAACCTGGTATTGGTGATTGAGTAAACAAGTTAGCACCTTGTACAGGTGATGACAGTCTTAATTGAACATCTTCTTCAAAACCTGTCAAATCTCTATCTTCTATTCCATATACATACTCTGTTAAGTCAGTAGGAGCAGTAACATAAAACTTTTCTCCTGATACAGAGTCTGTGTAAAAGAAACCATTGTTAGTTCCTCTGTCTGTTGCTAATTGTATTTTTCTAAGTCCTGCTGGATTTTTTGTTAACAATCTTGGATAGTTTAATATAATTTCTTTCCAAGGTTCTAAAAAAGGAAATACTAATCGTAATGCTTCAGCAACATATCCTTTTTGGTTTAAGTTATATAACAATCTATTGTGCATTTCTAATGAATACATTTTTGCAGAATCATTAATTTCATCTATAGATAATCTCATATTTTCTGGTATTTTTTTAATTGCTTTTTCTATAGAACCATGTTTTTTTATAGCTGCATTTTTACCAGCAATATACAGTTGAGCAACTTCTTCAGGTACTTTTGATTGTTTTATTAAATCATCAAAATGTTTTACAGATTTTAAATCTGCAAATGGTAATTGTGATGCAACATTTTGCCAATAGTATTGAGTAAATGTTGGTATTCTTTGTAGTTCTGCATCAGGCAACTCTCCAAGGGTGTACCATAAATACTGAGAAACTTTATTAGATTGTTGTTTTAATTTACTTTTTGTTTGTGGATTAGTTATCCAATCAGGTGCTGATAAAACATCTGGTGCTATATCGTACTTGTCAGATAAAAATTTTTTTATTAAATTTTGATTTGCTGGTGTCCATCTAGCAAAATCATTAAATGTTATAACTTTACCTTGATAATTTAATTGTCTATTTGCTATTAAACTAAGTAACTCTTCATCACCTTTTGTTAAATCCATAACCCATTGAACATAATCATCTACATATTTTTCTGCATCATCAAGTTTTACATAAGGATTCATTGGGTTACCATCAAAATCATATCTTGTATCATTTAATTGATTTCTAATTTTTGCAAGTGAACCATTCCAAAAACTTTGTTTTGTTTTTACTAAATCAGAACCATCTAATAACTCTTTAGCTATTGATTGAGCTAAATCGCTTTCCATTGGCCATCTTAAATTAAGTTGCCATGATGAAACATAATTTTCTTTTTTAGTTCCACCCTTAATAACTCTTTTCCAATTGTTTTGTGCAAATTCTTTTTGTGCTTGTTTACCAAATACATTTGTAGGTCTATCAGCAACTATACCTCTTACTATTTCATCATAAGCTCTTTTACTAGGCATAATACCTTTTCTAAAATCTTGACCTAATATATCATTGTAATAATTAGAAAAAGCCCAAGTAGAAATAGGATTTTCTATCCAGTTATCTAATCCATCTAATCCCATTCTAAATTGACCTTCACCAAATAATCTAAGTGGCCATGCAATTCTTGTAATTAATTGAGCTCCTGTCCAAATTTTTTGAGCTGGCCACAATGCTTCATCAATAAAATTTCTTGCTGTCTCAGGTATAAAACTTACTAACATATCTGCTTTTGGTACTACATTTTCTAATAATTTTTCTACAGGTAATTTTATTCTTGATGTTTCAGGCAAATCATCTACAAATTGTTTTGACAAAGTTACTAATTTAGTTTTACCAACATCAATGTTTGTGTATTTTTCAACTGTTGATAATGCTCTTCTTATATCTAATGGTTTTCCTAATGACCATAATTCATCAAAGTGTTGTCCAATATCAAATGGAGTAGGCATATCTATTGGCTTGCCATCTGGTCCAGGAATACTTCTCATACCTTTAAAAACTTTTTCTATTGGTTGTAAACCACCACCTTCTGTTTTTCCTAAACTTGCCCAATAAGAACGAACATCATACTTATTAGTTCCTGATATTTTTATTTTCCCTTGTAACTCATCAAAGTAGTCATCTATTTTAGATATTGTTTTACTAGAAAAACCTTCTGATTTCATTAATATTTTTACTTGTTCTGGTAATTTTTCAAATAATATTCTTGACATTTCTGGTCTATTACCTATTACAGATTTTTCTGCAAACTCTATAGATAATTGATTAGCAATATTTTTTGGTATTTTAAATTCTACTAACCATTGGTTAAATACTTTTACAGAATCTGTTGCATTATCATAAGCAGCACCTGAGTCAGGTGTCCATTCACCAAACTTAGAGTAAGGAGCTTTATCCCCTTTTCTTGCAGTCATTAACGCATCTACTAAATTTTTGTTGTAACCTAAACTATTCTTTGACCTTATAAGTGCAGGTATTCCAAGTCCTTGATTTTGTATTACAAAACCTTGCATAAGATTTTTTACTTCATCTATATTTTTAGTTTTAACTAAGTTAAGTGCTAACTCTGGGTCTTTAACTGCATCAAATATTTTTTTAAAATCATTTGATTCTGCAAACGCTGTTAGAAATCCTTCTGATTTAGGACTATTTAAAAAGTTATCAACAATACTAGGTATCTTTTCAAACTCTCCTGCTCTGTATGCTTTTTGTATTTTACCTTGTGTACTGTTAGCAAACTTTATACCTTTTGATATTTTAGAACCAACTAAAAATGGGTCAGTTACTAAAACTTTATAAAAATCAAAAGTTCCTGAAACTCCATTAAATAACAAAGTGTTTTGTTCTATGCCTGCAAGTTCTGCAATATACCTACCAGCAGTTATATTTTGACCTCTATATTTATAGGCTTCTTGGTCTTCTAATGCTTCAGCAACTATTCTTCCTTGTGGAAAATATCCTTCACCAAAACTTTTCCAAACTGCACCAGGGTCTTGACCCTCTCTTATTTTTTGTGCTGCTATACCTGCAGTAGATGCTCCTGCATTTTTGTAGTTGTCTGCAAATGTTTTACCAATAACTTTTTTTAAACCTGTAGGACCTTTACCTGTTAAAGCAGATAATGTTAAACCAAAGCCAGCAATTTGACCTATTCGTTCTGCTTTGTTTGCTTCATCTCTAGCAACAGCAACATCATACATAGTCACATCTGGGTCACCTGCTAATCCTCTAGCAGATAAATCTTCTGCTTTTTGTCTTTTTATTTGACCTAATTCTAAAAAAGGTTCTTCTATGGTTTCCTCTGCTGTTTTTACAAACGCTCTTACAGGTTTACCCACAGTTGCATTTGCTCCTGCACCACCAATTAATGCTAGTGCTCTAAATAATCCTTTAAGTGTTCCATATACAGGTTCACTTTGATATGTTGATTTATTCCAAAATTTCATACCTTCAGGTAATTTAAACTGTTCGCCTACTGCATTAAATACTTTTCCAAAAGTAGAATTAAACATAGCTGAATTTACTACATCATTACCCATAGTATTTGGAAATGATGGTTGTGATTTAGGTACAGCTTTGTACTGCAGTTTTAAAAGTTCTTCAAATTGTTTATTATCAAGTCCTTTTAAAACAGCAGATGAAACTAAACCAGATTGAGCTGTAGGATATAATTTAGCTAACTCTTTAGTTCTTTCTACTTGGTCTTGTGTAAATTGGTTTTTCTTTTTGTTATAAGATAATTCTAATGCTCTACTTTTTTCTGTTATTTGGTTGTACTCTTCACCAAATGTGTATGGTCCAATAGGTTGATTTACCATAGTTAGATATTAAAAGTTTGTCTTATTGCATTTACATCACTATTTTCTGCTAAATCAGCTAACACAAGAAAATCTAAATCTCCTAGTTGTTCTTGTGTTATGGATGGAGGTACTGCTCCAGAAATTAAAGGTTCATTTATATTTTCAGTATCTCTTAATATATCTAATACATTATTCATTGGCATAGCTGGTACTACTGGTTGTCCACTTTCATTCATAGCAACTGATACTTCTTCAGCCATAGGTTCTACATTTCTTGTTTGGTCTGTAGTATTTGTTGCTGCAGGAGGTATAGCATTATTTCTAGCATCTATTGTAGGTAAACCAAATTTGTCTATTTGCTCACCAAGTACTTTACCTTTACCATAAGTCATACCTTTGGTTATGTTTTTGTTACTAGAACTCCTCGTTGCCATTTTCATCCTCATCATCTTCGTAAAACATAAATGTAGAACTAATAATCATATAACCAAAAGGAAAAGCAAGTGGAGGCATTTGGTCTCTAAACATTCTTGGTTGTAATACTTCTTCTTCTAGCAATATATCATCTCCAAGTTCATCTACTTCAAAAAGTGAGTTATGTACTATATCTGCAAATTCTTTGTTAAATTTCATTATCCACCTAATCCTTGTAATAATTGTGCTATGCCTGGTGGAGGTCCTTGTGGTGGTAAGGCTCCTCCTCCAAGCAATTCTTGTTCTGCTGTTGGTATTTCTGGTTCTTCTGCTGTAAAGAACTTATCTAAGATATTTTGCATATCATTAGGATTTTTTCTTATTTGCACTACAGCCATTGTTGCTTTAGGGTCTCCTTGTTGTGCTTGAGCCAATAATGTATCAAAAAGTATATTGTCTGCTTTTTCTTTTGTAATTCTATTGTTTACAGTTGTTAGGTTATCTAATCCATCTAAATTTTCCTGTAGTGTTTGTGTATCTATAATACCTGCTTGGAGTAATTGCAGCCCTGTTACAATTTTCTGTGGCTCATCATATCCAGCCATAGCTCCATATACTCTTCTAGTTTTATATGCACCCTGAATATCTTTTTCTGGGTCATACTTTTCACTAAAAAATTGATTGTTATAATAACCTGATAATTCTTTAGAACTACCACCATACATTTTTTGGTCCCACTCTAATCTTTTGCTATCAATCATTTCTATAGCATCTGCCATAACTGTGTGATACTCTCTAATCATAAGTGACATAGATGCACCTAACTCTTCTAATCCTCTACCTGTTGCAAAACTAAGTGGTGACTGTGAATCATCAGATACAGGATAAGAACCACCAACACGAAGTTGTCTTTCTATCCTATCTATTTGTTGAAATATCTGATATGGAACATTTGATGCTGGTTTAGAAACTTGTGTACCAGGAGCAAGATAATTAACTGCAAATCTACCTTTTCTGTATTGTCCAGACTCTATCTCTCCTGATATGTTAGTTTCAGTAAATACTGCATCTTCCATA
>VMHT01150551.1_pt1 | contig 12457 bp, 18 predicted proteins | sample 4693611 | NCBI WGS metagenome assembly VMHT01 (sample SAMN12280063, study PRJNA550983) | marine metagenome | isolation source: seawater sampled from same location over 5 years 0.02-0.2 micron viral filtrate | place: USA: collected off the coast of southern California halfway between the port... ...
AGCTTCACCTCCAAGAGTATCTAATGTAGATTCCATATCTTTAGGAATATTGGTGTATACTTCAGCAACATCCGTTACTTCTTCTTTTACATCTTCTACTGCTTCTGCTACTTCTTCTTCTACTTCTTCTATATTAGTGCTTGAAGTAGGGTTACTGTCTGCTCCACCCGTGCTACTTTCTGCACCCCCTGTTATACCACCAGTTCCACACATAATTTCCTTTAAGTTATTATAGTTGTTGTCCCTGAAGACTGAGATTGTGAGGGACTAGTAATAGTAGAAGGTAAGTTTTCTCTGATCCTGAGACTGTTCATGTTTTTTCTTTTCTTTTTTAATCTAGGATCTATCTCACCTTGCCTAGCATCTAGGTTGGTTACTTTTGTAGGTGTGATAGTAGTATCCATCTCTGAAGCAGAAGAACCACTATCATTATTATTAAGATAATTTTGTGGATTTAAATTACGTAGTAACAACCCTGCACCAGATTGACTGTCAGGACCAACAAAGGTATCTACTGCATTACCTATATCTAAAATAGGATTCCTAATTAAATCATCAAATGCCTTACCTTCAACAGTAGAAGAAGTTCCGTCATATCCTCTTTTTCTTCTTTCTGCTACTTGGTCATACTCACACATTAACCTTCAAACTCCTGCATATCCCTACGTTCCATTAACCATTCCACCATTGCTCTTTTTCCTGCATACATAAATATTTCTCTTTCTGTCATATCAATAGTAGGACAAGCAGATGGGAATAGTTGATCTAGATCCTTTACTAACTGTTCTGGTATATCTAGATACAGTTCTTTTTTACCCTCTAAATCCATAAAAATCGGTTTTCCAACGTAGTTAAAAAATATTTCCTATGGGGTTGGGTAATTTATGGGTCAAATCACCATCTCTTTGTATCCTTGTGAGCCTTGCATTTATCTTTGCGTATTCCTCAGTTAGATCATTATCTATGTAGGTATCTACAACGAGTTTCCATAGGTATTTTAATTCTTCTACTCCTTGTAGTATCTTTCCTGCTCTCTTCATTCCCAAACCTTTAACACCTATAATATTATCTACAGTATCCCCAGCTATCGTCTGACACATCCAAGTAAAGTCTGCTTGTTCTTCTGTTATTTCTACTAACTCATCTTTTATATAATGTAATCCTGGTACTGTTTGTAGATCCTTATCGATAGTCACACATACTGCTCTGTTGTTCTGTGTTTTTACTGGTGGTTCTACTTCCCATAGTTTTGCATAGGGATCTTTAGCAGTAATAAACTCACCTATAATATCATCTGCTTCATACCCATCTTGTTCTATATTGTACTGGTATACATAACCTAATCTCTCTCTTATTCTCCTGAGACACAAAGGTTTCCTCTGGTCTACTCTGTTCATTTTGTACTCAGGATAAATTTCTTTTCTAAAATTGTTTTTATGTGACCAACAAAGAACAGGAATAACTGTAGGATCTCTTTCTGTATCTCTAAACCCTTCTACTATTTTAGTAATGGTATCTATTGCTATATGAGTTGCTTCTTCTTCTGAACTCCAGAGTGTCCAAAGATCCTCATCCCATTTAACTGCTTTCTCTGCATTGAAAGCTGATCGGTATGCTACTATGTCTGCATCTATTGCTAGTATCGTCATTAGTGTGTCTCCATCCAAGAGTTTCCAATTTTATATTCCCCATCCAGAGGACATTTAAAATCATAATATCGTTCTGTCTCCAAAATTTTTTCCACAAAAACTTTTCCAACTTCATCCAGATCCAAGGTTTCACTAACGCTTACCTGAATCTCATCGTGTACCCAAAGAACTATCCTTGCTAATCCATTATAGGATCTAATAATTTCTTCATTTACTAAACTGATCCACCTCTTACATAATATTGCACCAGCAGATTGTATTAAGAAGTTAAGAGCAGAATGAGTAGAACGGACAGGAATATGTCTACCATCTAAACCTTTCAAAAACTTCTTCTTCTCTAGTGACCTAGCAATATTATTATTCAAGCTAGAGAATCCAGTAATGTTACTCATGAACTTATCTTTAAGTTTCTTACCTTCTTCCTTACCACCACCAATGATAGACCCTATTTTCTGTGATCCAGCACCATAAAGTAGGGCATAGATAAATGTTTTTGCTTGGTCCCTAGTTTCTAATCCAGCAGACTTTTGATTTTCAGTATGTATGTCACTTTCTACTACTTTCTTACCATAGGAACCATTGTCATACTTTGCTAAATAGTGAGACAATACTCTTAGTTCCAATGAGGACATATCTATACCAATAAACTTGTGTCCCTTGTCTGGTATAAACAACTCCCTGCATTCTTTACCAAAAGGTGAACGAGTAGCAGGAACTTGTCCTAAATTAGGATGAGTATGGGTTGCCCTAGAAGTATATGTACCAAGAGGATTAGTTCGGTTGTGTATGATGTAACTTCCATTCTCTTTGTTAGCCAACTTTAACCATGCTTGTTTACCTTCACTAATCTGAGCTATTCTTTTTTGTAGCAGTAAGTAGTCTGCTATCATAAGTGCTTCTGGTGTACCTAGTTCTCTTAGTACAACTTCATCTACTATAGGATGACCCAGAGGTGTTTTCTTAGTAGGTTTCCATCCTCTTTCTATTAAAACTCTGGCTATATGCTGTCTCGATCTAGGATTAAAATTTACATTCTTGATCTTGGTATAATCTGCTTTCTTTCTTGTTCTACCTTCTCCGTTGTTTACAATCCAAGATCCAAACTCATCCTTTAGTTTATCCTCAAATCCTACTCGTTTTAGTGATAGCTTTTCTTCTAGTGCTTTTGCATCTTTCTTATTAAATCTAACACCAGTAAACCTCATATCAGAACATATAAGTTGCATAGAATGCTCTAGTCGTACAGCATCTTGTACACCAGAGTCTTTCATCTTCTTCTTTAACTTCTCATACAACTTAAAGTTTAGTTTTACATCATTGATGCAGTAGTTAAGCATATCCTCAGAGTATACCCCAAAGTTACTACACTCCATCTTGGGGAAGTTTAATTCTTTACCCCAACTATCAAGACTGTGAAACTCTCTAGTAGGAAAAAGCAGTCTAGAAATAGTAAGAGTATCCCTAGGTAATGCTTTAGGAACCCAATTGTAGATTTTGTTTATAAAAGGAATGTCAAAGTCGATGATATTGTGACCAACGACTATTTTAGCAGAGTCTAGGTATTCTATTCCTGCTTCTATTTCATCTGGACCAAATGATTTTATCTCCCATGTCTCAGTATCCATAGTAACGATGCAATGAATAACTTTTCCCTGCTCATAAAAGTTATCTGTCTCAATATCAAAAATCAGCGTCCTCTTCTTCTTCATCAAAATTTATCTCCTCTAGTGTCTCAAATAATCTTCCTGTTTCAGGTGTATACCTAAGTACAGAACAAGCACCCTCTTCCCCCGAATATCTATTTTTTAATACACGTACTGTAGTTAGGTGTTTATCCTTGCCCTGCTTGTCCCTTTCCAGAGCAATGCACATATCTGATAACTGAGCTATAGCCTGAGATCCCCTAAGATGATTTAATCCTACTCTCTCACCTTCTTCATGACCTTTACCCCCATTGGTTCTTTTTAAATGCGATACCAGCAATAATGCACATTGGGTATCCTCAACAAAATCCCGTAGGTTGGTCATGAGGTTATCTATTTTCCTTCTCTCATCCCCTTCCCCATCTCCTGAGACAATAATAGAAATGTGGTCAAGGATAATTAACTTACAGTCGTATCCTTTTACAAAATGACGTAACTTATCCTTAATACTATCCTCTGAGGAACTACCCCAATGTTTATCGAATACTACTTTGTTTCCCAGATCCAGATCCTTGTACCAGTTTTCCCATTTATCTAAATCTCGTTCTTCCTGTGTATGTAGATGTAGTGGTTCATTAGCATGAAGAGCAAGTAAACCAATAGCAGAACGCTTAGTGTTTTCTTCTAGTGCATAGTAGGCAACTTTATGTCCTTGTAAGATAGTGTTGTATGCTACTTCTCTACAAAACTGTGACTTACCTACTCCTGTTCCAGCAGTAATACAAACTATCTCACCACAACGTATACCCCTAGTCATCTCATCTAACTTAGGGAACGGGTAAGGAATACTTACTTCATCGTGTACTTTTATTATTTCTTCCCATATTTCATCCCCTGTTACTATTCCCTCTGGTTTATGGGGTTTAGCATTGTAGATTGCTTGCATGAGATCCTGTTGCCTGTTTTGCATCAGCAACTCATTAGCATCTTTCTCAGGAAGTTGAGCTATCTTGCATTTACCATAGGATAATAGTTCTGCTACTTTTTTTGTTGCTTTATCCCCAGCTTCATCAGCATCAAAACAGAGTATTACTTCAGGAAAAGATTTAACCCATTCTAAGTTTTCTTTTATTTGTGTTACTGCATTACCAGCACCTTTAGTTATAGATACTACTGGTCTTTTAAAGTTAAAGACTTGTGCAACAGAAAGACAATCAATCTCTCCCTCTGTTATTATCAGAGGTTGAGGGTAATTCAGGTTCTTTTGTGGTTGGAACTTGTTCTGACCAAAGAGAAGAGAGGTCTTCCCCCTCCATTTGAAATCCCTGTTCAACCCCCTCGTCTTCTGGGCGATGTCTACTCCGTTCTCTGTAAAGCTGATTACTGCTGTTTTTACCCCGTCTAATAATGTTTTTTGGTAATCGTAGAATCGGCACGTTTCCTCTGTTATTTTTCGTTTAGGTAAATCTTCATAGAATAACTGATCCCTAGGAATTAAATTTAGTTTCTTCTTAGGTTTCTGTTCTGCTGTTTCTATTGTTTCTCCATCCATTGTTCCCCTTTTTTCACAAGTCCAGCACCAAGTGCTACCATCATCGTAAACTGATTTGTTATCTCTACTACCACAAGAATCACAAGATATATTCTTAACCCAACTTGCTTCTTTATAAGGATGTTTACCCATTAAAATAATCCTCTACATCGAAGTATGGTTTTTCCTCATCTTTTAATAATTGATCCTGACCTATAACTCTTGCATCTGGATATACTCTTTTAAGATGAGAAGTAAGAAGCAGTAATGATTCTAGTTGTTCCTCGAAATAACTTTGATCTGTAGGTATACCTTCTAAGTTTCTACCACCTACCAAAGTTATACATAAAGAAGACTCATCGTAACCCCAAGTGTGACTACCATGTTCTTCTATTTCCCTACCCTTTTGTATTTCCCCAAATTTATCTATAAGAAAATGACAACCTACAGAGATCCATCCTAATGCTCTATGCAGTCTATCTAATTGTACAATGTCTAGTAGTTTGTCAGGTTTAGTATCAGTACAAGTAACAATAATAAAATCAGTCTGATTCCTTTTCTTTATATTCACCAAACCAAGAGGTAGGTACTCTTTTATGTGCGTAGATAAATCCATGTTTCTCAGCCCATTGTTGGTTGGTTCTTCTAGATCCTTGGTATCGTTGATTAAGGTTCATGAATACAAACCTTAAATCTATCTCTGGATATTGTTTTTTAAAGTTCTCGTACTTTCTTCTACTTTCTGCTCTTAGAAAACCTTTGATCTCTACATAGATACCATTAGGTAAAACTAAGTCAGGTGTATAAGTAGTAGGGATGTCTACACTAAACTTACATGGTTCGTATACACACCCCTTTTGCGGTAATGCGTTAAATACCTGCTCTTCAAAAGATGACCTAAAAATCGTCTTCTTCTTCAAAGATCGTTTCTTTTTCCCCTTCTTTAAATTCAAACCCTTCTTCCTCTTCAAATCCAAATCCATCTGAATTAGCTGAGTAAGGTACATGGTTGATAACTTGTACTGCCATTGGAATTAGTGACACACCGCAACCAGTTCCAGCGACACTCCAAGTTCTAGTTTTATATGCAATCTTGACAATAGAACCATTGCCGATACTAAAATCAGGATCAGTAATAACAATACCTTTAGCATCTACTACTGTAGGCTTCTGAGTAATGACATCACCTTTCCTAGTTTCGTACTTAGCTTTCATCTTAAACTTGAAAGCAATACCATCTTCTTGACCATCTACTTCATTTACTTTGTAAGGTGGATTTGCTTTCTTCGGCTTCTTACCATCTACTGTGTGTTCTGCAACAGCATCTGTAATATACTGATCAACAATAGATTTAAACTCTTCTGCTTCTTTACCTTTTAAAACAAGGTTCCCTTCATACACTCCTTGCGGATTATAATTAGTCTCTGGTCTTATCATTTTTAACCAGAGTGCTTCACCTTTTGGTGTTTTCTCTAATTGTTTCATTTCACTTCCTATGCGAAAAAGAATGGTGAATCCCTCACCAGATTAATATCCAAGTTCCCCCTCTCTGGTGGACTTGGTAATGCACTCTCTGGTACTACCATTGAGGCATCCTTTAGAAACTCTTCACATACATCCCATTGTTCATACATCTCAACAAAGGACTCTCGTAAGAGCTTCTGCATTAGTGGCATTTGTGCCACCAAAGACCCATAACTGTCATGAATCATCGTCACTTGATTTAAATCATGTTCTCTACATTTTTGTAAAGTAAGAGTAAGATGACTTGCATCCATACTATGAATAAAATTAGGTGGTGTAGCGTTACCAGTTTTCCAACTATCCTGTTTACTACCTATTGGGTTACCTTGGATATTAGCCATAATTAATTTACCATCCAGTACAGTCCTTATTTTTCTAGATCGAACCTCTGGATAATTTTGTACTACTACAAAACCACTTGGAGTTCTCCATTGTACTGGTACTTTCTGTTTTATAATCTGTCTTGCTACTGACTTAATCCATTGCATTCCATTAGTGGCTGCTTTTACTTTTACTTTAAGTGCATCTTGTATTTTACTTACTAACCAACGTGATTCTTTAAATGCATCTGTTACTCTTACACCATTATTAAAAGGCCACTCTACTTCTCCTGCATACTCTATTACATAACTATTGATGTATTCGGTAAACATATGAGGTGTACCACCATAAGGGAATGTCATAACTATTTTCTTCAGCATGGATCTATCTATAAGATCACTCTTTAACCAATCCCTTGCTAAAGGTTCATTAGATTCTTTTAGTATGGCTTTAACTTCATCTGCTACTTCTTGGTATAAGTCTTGTGGATTATTAGTATAGGTGAGGTTGCAATAGTGAGCAGTTTCCTCATCACCCAACATAGCAGAGTAATGCTGGATACCATTCTGACTACCATCGGTATGTACCCAATAAAAACTCTTGTACCCTAGTCCATTAGTTTTGTACTTTCTCCACTCTTTACAGAATGCTAGAAACTGCCAAGGTTCATCTGCATCAGTCCACCATTTAAAATCAAAAGGTGCTTTAGCACTCTCTATGATCTGATCAGTATGATGGTTAATCCACTTAACTCTGTTTTCCATATTGGTTTTATCAAACCCATACAAGTTTGCTCCTGCTACTGCCAAAGCATTTACTTGTTCATCTTCTGTAACAGGCATTCCAACTGCACTTTGTAGAAGGGATTTAGACCAATCTGGACCTTGGGGATGTAGGAAGTTGTGCATGAGGTAATATCTACCTCTGTAATCACATTGGGCTACATAATTAAACTGCTTGTGTTGCATTAAGTCTTTAGCCATTTGCAACCCCCTGACAAACTGCAACCTTCTGCTATACATCTGATTGTTTTTTCTCATCAGCATGGCATAAGGTTTAGCCCACTTTTCCCATACTTCTTTTTGTTCTTCTGTTAGAGTTTTCTTTTGTGTTCCTGGGTATGGACATTGTGGTAAGTCATAAGGTTTGTTAGGTGGTATTCCTTCCCACTCTGCACCACTATCGTAAGCCTTCTGCATCAACTCATACATTGGTATATTGATAGCAAACTCTGTCCTCTGCATTTGATTTAAAGCATCATATACAAGGGGCATACTTACATTATCTAAATCTTGATACCCTGTCTTTTTATGTAACTTAATTGCACGTAGTCCTTTTAGTTGACTAGTGTAATATCCACCACCTAATGTTTTCTCTTGCCAATCTCTAGGTGTTACTACACAAGGCATATACTGAGTAGCTATGTTTTCTCTATGCCTTTCCAGCTTCTCTATCCATTCAAGAGCAGAAGGATTGGGAACCAACATATTAATGGTTTTTCTTTTATTGACATAGTTAGGAACTATATTAACTAACCCTGTTTCCCTATGTATAAGATGAATTAGAATCTTACCAAGCATTATTTTATCTCCATCCTCTAATGTAAGATCATGGAGATTTAATTGGGTCTTTCTAGAAAGTAACCAAGTCATAGCGTTTTTTTGTCTATAACGTGGATTTCGTTTCTGGTGTTCTGACTCTAAAACCCTCTTAAAATAATTTGGATTCTCTGTACGAAAGGTACGTAACCTATGTTCATCTTGTATAGCATTACCTATGGTCCTTGCTACACGATATTCTGGATGGGATTGGGATAAACCATCTAGCGTACATATAAGTGCTAGATAAGCTATTGTTTCGTCTTCTAGTTCAAGAGACTCAACAACTTCTATGAGGTGAGTAGCGTATGCTGGTTTACCAGTTTTACGTTTATCTATCCATTTTCTAAAAGCAGTAGAAATAGGTTGTACTGCTTCTGACATAATATAACGTACAGAGGGGAGTCTAGTCCATGACTCTTGATCTTTAGCATCCTTGCTAACCCTCTGGTAACGTCTTTTACCTAACCTCTTACCTTCTAGCTCAAGGTTTAACTGTTTTTCCAGTACGTTTTGATACATAAACCCCTAACTTCCTGTCTAGGATTACTTCATCTACTACCTTTAATGACTCTACTTCTAATTGCATTCTTGCTATTGCAATATACTTTTCACCACAACCTTCACATTTAATAATACTGCTACCTGAATGATCTCTAAATTCCTTATGTGTTTTACCACAATGAGGACACTTGCTTTCTACTCTCATAATGCTCCATACATTCTACACATATTATGTGTTTACCTAATTTATTACTGGTAAGTCTTTTACATTCAGAACAAGGTACATAACTATGGTTACCCAATATTTGTTTCCTCATAAACTGCTGGTTTAAAGTTTCGGTCATAGTCATCTCTTTCTGCTTGTTGTATTTGTAATTCTTCTTTCTTATCATAAATCATCTGTACACAAGCAGAATAACCAGCAAGATCAACCAAGTTATCCTCTTTATGTCTATATATTTCTCTGGCTATTTTCATACCAGCTAACATAAGTGCAACCTTCTCTGGTGGTACTGGATCTGTATCTAGTATTACACCCCAAATAGTTCCTATTCTTTGACAATTTTCCAATGGGTGATCATAAGCCCATTGTCTGTCACCATTAACTAGTCTTTCTGCTTGTTTATTTACTGACTCTTTCATGTACTCCAACTAATAAATTTTTCATTTTATGATTATCCTCATTAATTTTTTGTACCAGCAACCATGTATCATCTGTTACTCTTTTAATCTCTTTAAACCTTTTCATACAAGTTCTATATATTATTTCTGTATCCCTGTGATGAAAGGCATCTGATAACTCTATTTCACCATCAGTTATCAATTTAATTATTTCTTTTGCACTCATGTAATATGGATCTATTTCTGACATATTATCCTTTCACAAAATTAAAATTAATGGGCAAGGTAAAGCTCCACACTTTATTCAATTTAAGCCCAACCTATGCAATGTTGATTTAAATAGATCCTTGCCCATTTCATACTGCTTCATAGTACAAAGCAGTTAAATCTTTCATAAATTGTTTATCGTATTTAGCTACTTGATTTGCTGGTACAAACTTATGTTTAATTTCACCATCAACTAATATTTCTACTCTCTTTTGACCTTTGTTCTTTGGTTCTTTACCTATACAAGCCTTGAGGTGGTTTTCCCTTCTCTTTTTTTCACTCTTTCGCATTCTTTTATATACAATTGGGTTTAACTCTTTTTTGAGACACCCACACGATTTTGTATTTAAAGAATTGACTGCTTGCTGGTACAACTTTTTATAGTTACCACAACTACACTTATATAAGTTTATTCTACTACCATTCTTGTCCCTATGAGAGAAACGAACGCAAGTAAGTCTACTGCCAGCTACACGACCAGTTAGTTGACCACTATCATTAGGATGCACTTACATCCTCATTAGTTAAATGGTCCTGCTTAACAATGCCGTGTTTCCTAACACTATCAAAGGTCCAGCTATATACTTTGTAATACTCAGATCCAGAAACTAACTTTTGACTGAAATCATCAGATAAAGTAGGAAGTTTAGTAATGGTTCCACCTTTACTTTTATATGCTTCTACTGCTTTATTAACTTGTTCTCTGGAGATTAATTGACCCTTGCGTACCCTCTTGTGTGCTAATGCCCTACTAGCGAAAGTATTTAAACCCATGTCCCTCTTAATATAATCTTGCAGAAGTGCAAGTATGTGAAGTAATGTCGAATTAGCAGTAATGGCAAAAGCGGAAACTTAATTGTCGCTTATGGAGTAAACTGGTAATTCGTAGGTATGAAAAAACAACATGGCACATGGTAATTTAGTTGTCAACCCCTTCATCCATCTTTTTTATTTTTTCTTCTATTGCTTGCTCTACAAAACTTTTAAGAGGTATATCTAACTGATTTTTCAGCATAAACATTTTAGTTTCTCTTACGAGTTTTCGGGATAGCACTACATTGATAACCGAATTTCTGTATTCATCTTGCATTATTTTCTTACACTCCTATGGTTATAGATCCTACCTATAGATCCTTTCTATAGTTGGGAATTAGAGAGAGAGGGGTGCGTGAGAAACACCCCTCAACTTCCTACATTATGTTAAGTGCTTCCGCTTTGTTCAAAGCATCCTCTGCACTAATATTTAAATAAAGAGAAGTAGAAGCAACATTAGAATGCCCTAATAGTTGTCTACACGTTTCTATATCCCTAGTTTTACCATATACAATACTAGGTTTGGTTCTACGTAGGCTATGACTAGAATACAGTTCCCAATCTAGTCCTGCTTTGTAGGCTATTTCTTTTACTATATTTCGATACATCTTATCACTAAGAGGTTTCAGGTTACCCAGCTTGTCCGTTGCTCTACTTGGGAACAAAGGATCATTGCTTTCTAGTTTTCGGGTTCTTACCCATCGATCTACCAGATCCATAGTGAACTCTGATAGTCTACATGAAACTCGTCTAGATGTTTTCTTCTGCTTGATCTCTATGTTCTTGCGAACTCTTCCATGAGAATCAATTAAATCTTTTACCCTAAGATTTATTAAATCAACACATCTAAGACAAGTATCTACATGAACACAAAATAAAAGTTGGTTTCTACCATGCAGGTTAGCACGTATTGCAAGGATCTGGTCCTGTGTGAAGGGTAGTTTTTGGGGCATGATGTTCTGTAAGTTGAGAAATTAGAGAGAATGTATAGTTTTCGGGATGATGCATTTCAGTCCTTTTCAGGGGAAAATAGTTTTCGGGCATCCTGCCAAGTTTTCGGGTCCATCCATTAATTACACTCTAGAGAATGCAATTAAAAAAGAGATCCGATAAATAAAAAAATATAGAAATAATGTCAAGAAAAAAATTAATTTAGTAGATACGAAACCCTTGAAACATACGAATATTATACCATGTTCCAAGGGTCTGAGGAAGGAAAAGAGAAATGAATTATCCCAAATCAAAATAAACTTTTACTTCAGTTAATTCCCGCTCTCCAGATTTGAGCAAAGCAGATTTAAAAAGTTTATCGTCTATATAAAAATGAAAACTTCGATCACCATTTGGTAGATCCCTGCACGTTGTACGATGAGACAGAAAATGATGACTATTTCTTGAACTAGATCCTACTCTTATTTCAGTATCAGAATGTTTTTTAATTCCAAAACTTTTGTTTCCTGTACCACTGCCATAATTGGCATAAGCACAAGAATTTATTTTACACCAGATTGGATAAGAATTTGCCATATCACCCTTTTAATTTGAGAATTAGAGAGTTTATAAATGGCCCTGAGAATGGACCTTATTGACCTACCACCAATGATAGATCAAAAAATTCAATTCTCAGTAGAAACAAAAAACCCCAGAGAATACAATTGCATTCCCTAGGGTTTGAATTAGATTGATTAGGATAAAATAGATTGGATCTGAGATTGTGTAAAATTAATTGATCCCTTTGGAAATGATTTTATCTTACCATCTTTTTTTACTAGATCCCTACAAGTCATTGAATATTTAACTAGAGATAAAAAATCATCATCAGGGTTTGCAATTAAATCCTCTACATTTTCCCTGATCCATTCTTCCTGATCAATATCTGATTCAATAGTTAAATGTAAAATGTATCTATGCTTTTTCATTTATCTTGCTCTATAAAAGGTTTTGAATATTTCTGGTATAGATCCCTTTCAATGCGGGTCAATTCCC
>VMHT01091154.1_pt1 | contig 12451 bp, 12 predicted proteins | sample 4693611 | NCBI WGS metagenome assembly VMHT01 (sample SAMN12280063, study PRJNA550983) | marine metagenome | isolation source: seawater sampled from same location over 5 years 0.02-0.2 micron viral filtrate | place: USA: collected off the coast of southern California halfway between the port... ...
CCACCCAACACGGGTAGCGATGAATTCGTTATTTTCGGCAATCGTACCAGACCCTGCTCGCTTCCCGGTTGATGGTCCGATGACCATTCCCGGGGTCACGAGGCGCTGCTCGGCGCCAACTTGACCTTCGGACATTCTTTTCTCTCCAACCCGCCCACTCGACATCCCATGATAAAGGACACCCTTTTCTCAGGAGGACAATTCCTTGACTTCAGCGTTGTTAGCACGCTTGAGAACTTGACCGATAAGGTCGCCTTTCATACCCGCTGGTATTTCTACAACACAAGCCCAGTCTCCGTTTTCGAGCCAACCTTCTTTTCTCTGATGGGTTCGTAAAATCTGACTAACACTTCCGTAAGCGCTTCCAGGAATACGGAAGGCAAGACGCACAGATTCGAAACTCAGCGGAATAAGCGGTTTCAATTTCGCAATCGCATCCTTCACTTGATCTTCAAGACGCTTGAATGGATCAACAGAATACTTTGATTCATCAAGAGCAAGTTCGATTCGAGTGCGTGGATGCGGTGATTTGCTCTTTGGATCAATGGCTTGGCTATGTATGTGATGAATGATTTGTTGACGCATGTTTTCAACTCGTGCCTTTCGTTGTGCAGTTGTGAGTTGAATCGACCCCTTTGTTAGAATAATCCGCAGAATGGATGCGACATCAAGCGTCTCAAAGGTCTTCAAAAGTGCATCTTCGGTTGGTCGTTCTCCAGCCCTTGCGTCATGGAAAATCTCATCCATAGCCATAAAATCATCCAGGTCGATGTCTGAAGAATCCATCTTCCATTGTTCAACGAGATCGGGATCGACAAGAGCTTCGTAGCGTTTACCACCTTTCTCAAGTCTGGCTAAAACAGAATCATCGAGACTGACCATTTGGTCACCTCAGCCGGAATAACGTCCTGACTCTCAATCCTCAAGAGGCTTGAGTCGGTCAAGTTGCTTGTTCACTTCTCCACGGTCGAGAATACGGTATCCGTTACCGTCGACGACAACGACTTCAACAGCATCTCGGTTGAGTTCAGTATCGTTTGCGGAGCGGAGTGCTTCGAGCCCCATCTTCATGGCTGCATTCAAGGTCATTCCTGACTTCCAGTTCTTCTCAAAGTATTCAATGACGGTGTTCCTGTTGCTTCCGATTGCGCCTGCGTGGTAGGATTGGTAAGCCCCAGAAGGATCTGTTTCGTACAGATGAATTCCTTCATCATCGACTCCTCCGATGAGCAAGGCCGTTCCGAAAGGTCGAGATCCACCGTATTGGGTGAACGATTGCTTGAAATCACAGAGTTTCTTGACAAGGACGTCTACCGGAACAGAGTCTGCATAAGTTATGCGGTTGATTTGAGATTCAACGCGAGCTCGTGCAACGAGTTGGCGAGCATCTGCAACAAGTCCAGATGTGGCAACACCAACGTGGTCATCAATCTTGAACATCTTTTCAATGGATTCAGGGATGATTAAGCGCGAGGCTATTCGCTTGTCGCAGACGAGTACAACACCTTCTTTGAACTTTAATCCAGCAGTTGTTGTACCTCGCTTAACGGACTCTCGTGCGTATTCAACTTGGAACAATCGTCCATCTGGGCTAAACGTCGTAATTCCATGATCGTATCCTCTTCCACTTGGTTGCATTTATCTCACCATTTCCTTCTCGTACTCGACGCTTTATGAGGGTGATGCTTGACCACCCATTGCAATCCACCCGAAGGACCCATTTGAACACTTGGCTTGTTTTCCCTTAATCTCATGAAGTTGAAGTTCCTGGGTGTGACATGCGAATTGCCGTACTCAGTTCTGGAGGAAAGGATTCCTCTGCAGCATGGTGGTGGGCAATGTGCAAAGGATGGGACATCGTTTCGATTGTAACCGTTGAAATCGAAGACGGGGATTCTCATATGTTTCAAGTCCCTTCAACAACTTGGGTCGAGCATCAATCCGAGCGTTCTGGTTTGCCATGGTTACGTGTCCCAGCTTCTGGTTCTGTGGATGAAGAGATATCATCTCTAGAAGGAGCACTTTCCGGCCTTGAGATCGATGGAATCGTAAGTGGTGCATTGCGTTCTGATTTTCAGAAAGAGCGATTGGAATGCATGTGTCAGCGCTTGGGTATGCACTCGTTCACTCCTCTATGGCATCAAACACCAATTGAACACTTGCGAGGCATGGTGGCCGCCGGTTTCGAGATTATGTTGACTTCAGTTTCATGTGAGGGACTTGATCATTCTTGGCTTGGCCAAGTCTTGACGAACGAGTCACTAGAATCCTTGCATAGACTTTCTCAACAATACCGATTTAATGTTGACGGAGAAGGTGGAGAGTACGAGACGTTTGTACTCGGAGGCCCGATTTGGAGTCCATCGCTCAAGATTTCTGGCAAACCCACGTATACAGCAAGTCGGGGCGTCTACGAGATTCATTCAGTTGATTGAATCGCATGACGAGCAAGGGCTACTGCTTCATCGACCAATTCACCTGATACTCCGATGTGGTTACTAGGCTCAAACATTGCCTCAAGTTCATCAGCACTGAATGCTGCGGAAATCGCAGGGGTACGGCTGCAGACATCGATCAGTTCTTCCTTGTTTGCGACAGCAGTGAAGGAAGCCTCTCGGAGGATTTCGTGTGCTTCATCCCGAGGTATTCCTTTCTCGACAAGGTCAATCATGACTTTTTCAGCCATCACCAGACCTCGTTGTGATCGAATGTTCTCCATACATCGCTCAGCATCGACCCACATGTTGGTCAGTACCTGTCGGGTTTTCGAAATTACATCCTCGCACAAAGCGCTACCGTGTGAAAGCGTAAATCGCTCACTACTGGAGTTCGCAAGGTCTCGCTCGTGCCATAGGAGTGCATTTTCGTATGTAGGAATAATAAATGAACGAACGATTCGTGCTAATCCAGATGCGTTTTCTGATTTAATTGGATTCTTTTTATGAGCCATCGTCGATGATCCAACTTGTTTCTTGACGTCAAACCCTTCTCCTGCTTCTGAAAGTTCTGAACGTTGTAAGTTACGAACTTCTTGAAGTATTTTCTCACAGGTTGTAGCAATGTTGGCCAGCCATGAGACATATTCGACGTAACGATCACGACCTACAACCTGTGTTGTAGCCAAAGGTACTCCTAGACCGAGGTGTGTAAGAATCAGTCGTTGAAGTTCTCGAGCGTTGACTCCCTGTGCTGCGCCAGTACCGACTGCTCCGAGGAACTTGCCTACTGCGATTCGTGGTGTAGCCTCATCGAGTCGAATCAATTGACGTCGCAATTCATCGAGCCAAACTGCTGCTTTGAGTCCAAATGTGATTGGAACTGCTGCTTGCCCGTGAGTTCGTCCAAGCATGACGGTGTCACGCTCACGTTCGGCAACATCTGCACAAACTCCAATTAACAAACAGAGTTGCTCACGCAACATCACAATACTGTCTCGGAGTTGCAATGCTACTGCAGTATCAACAATGTCATTTGAGGTTGCACCAAGATGGATGCACCATCCAGCATCACCTGCTGCTTCTGCCATTGCTTTGGTTAGCGCCATAATGTCGTGTCGAGTTTCTGCTTCAATTTCAGAAACACGTTCCTTCCGAACAGACTCTGGATTGGAAATGGCAGCTACAGCATTGTAATCAGCCTCGGAAACTCTACCGAGTTGCCAATGCGCCCATATCAGGGCACGTTCGACTTCGAGCTGTCGCTCATGACGACCCGATTCAGACCAAATGTGTTTGAAATCTTGGGATCCATATCTGTAATCAAGCGGGCAGAAGGCCATACTAATTCCTCAAGAAGAGGCTTCATGAACCTTGCTCAGTAGCATTCGCCTGCATTTCATCCCTGGATTCTTCATCTGTCATCATCGCATATCGTACCAAAACCATGGCAAAAGCAGTAGAAGTTAGGAACGCCACACCCACCCAAATCGATAGATTGTACCACAACATTGCTACGCCCACGAGCGAGATGTATGCGAAAAGTTGGCATATATTTGATGCGGTTTTCAATTTCTTTACCATATGTGGACTGAGCTTGCCGTTGTTTTCCAGTAAAAAGGTGTAGATCAGAAAATAGATGGCTTGGAACGGCAATGTTGAAGCTATTATTGTGAGCGCGACCTCACGGATTTGGGTGGGGTTTGCTTCTTGTTCCATTCCTTGAAACAGCATGACTGCTGTGTTGGTACCCAAGAGTGCGGCCATAATGGTCCAACGCTTGTCTTGAGAAGAGGTGCGACTCTCAACGTTTACCGAGCCTTCACTCATGTTATGGTGTTTGACAAAATGGGTTTGAAGATATCGCTTACCAAACGCATTGACCAACGATTTGGAGCCCTTATGGCTTGGACCGTCAAAGTGACTCAAGTAGTTTAATGGCTGCTCCGGTAATTGTTGCAACAATGAACAGGAGAATCATCATTCCAATTGGACCGTATTGATTGGTGTCGTTAATTGCAGTCTGGAAGAAACCGTCGCGGGCAACTGCTTGTCCAAAACCGTCTGCTTCTTCATACGGGGGTGGGTCTCTGCGTGGAATACGCTCACCCTTTCGGTCTTCTCCGCTCATAACCCTTCGATTGAGAGAGAGGTCAAGAGCATTTTGGATGAACGAAATCAAATCATAGGACTCTATGTGATGGCCATGGCGGAACGTTGGAGTTTAGATCTATCTGGGAAGAGAATTCATTTGTCCGTACTCGGAGGATGCGGTGGCACAACGTTTGGTCTCCATTCTGCCGTTAACGAAATACAATCGGGTGGTCGTGTCCTCTGGGCCTCGCCAGATATGCCAAACGCAAGTCGATTTTCACAACTGTTCGCTTCCCTTAACATCGTGGAATCTAGTCGTTTTCATGCCCTCAATCTTATTGGAGCCATGGATCGTTGCGTGGATGCTATCGTTGAAGCGGAACGAAGTCTGCCTCGGGTAGGATTGATTGTCCTTGACGATTGGTGTTCACCAACTGGTCGGATAGAAAAAGACCACATGGATGCAGTTGTAGACCTCGCAAAGCGAATAGATTCATCCACTACGCTCCTGTTGGTCAGTAAAGCAGGTACAGACGTTACTGGAGACGATGAGGCTTTCAGAGCAAGATCAAAAACAAAGTTCGAGAAAGAGAATTTTGAGATTTGGGGGCTCTATGGTAATGAGCGGGGAGAACTCCACCTTGACATGGACGGTTCAGTATCAACAGGCAAAATCGTAGAATCAGGCTTCGTCTTCTGATTCTTCACCGAGTAACTTTGCCATCTCTTCAAGCGCTTCATCATCAGGTTCATCGAATCGCTGAGGATGGCGTGCTCCGCCCTCAAGTGTATCTTCACCAGCAACTTTTGGTTGATGATTCTTGAGCATATCCTGCCGATTTTGACGAGCTCGATACGCGATAAAAATCATCATTCCAAGAAATATAAGGATAAGAAGAATCGTTGTAACATTCTTCGTTGCATCTTCTGCCATGATGACGTTTTCGTGCTGAACCTAAAGATTGTTTTGCTTTGGTGTTGCTTCATCCAAAGGTTTTGCAAGATGACGACGAGAGGACGAAGGGGGTTGAATCCATTGATTGAGGGGGATTGCTCGATCAGCATAATCCCAAGTATCCTCCGTTTCGTATCCACATATTTTGCAACGAATTCCCTGCCCCTTACCCATCGATGCCATGGATTTGTCGCAAGTAGGGCACTGCGGACGAATTCTCTTTGGGATGAGAGTTACAATTCTCAGAAACTCGATGTGGATTGAATCATCATGGGCACGAAGTCCTCTGCATTGAAGAACATCTCCAGGTTGAAGCATTTGAGAAAGTATTGAAACCTGACCTGATTGCTTGAATGCAAGAAAGGTCTCTGTTGAAGATTTGATCAGTGTATGTCCTCCTTTGAGGACGTTAACAGATTGTACTTCTGCTTCAAAAAGTTCTTTCAAATGGTCATTTGTTCCCTGATTGGTTTCGAAAATCATTCCACCTGCTACTGGTTCTGTATTTTCTGCATTCACCAGCGTTTGAAGGGCTTGTTCAGCACCTTCTTTGCTCCAGGTTCTGACACCAAACAGGACAGGTGATTTGCCTTTTGGTGCAAGTAATGAGGTGCCAAGTCTTGAATCTCTACAGAGGAATGTATCGTCCATTTGATCTATTTCGTTGATTGCATCGTCATCGAGCTTGCGTAATCCTGAATTCTCTTTCAATCGCCATGCAATTGCTTCGAATGTGGTTGTTTCTGCTGGCCAGTGGACTGCTAAAGTTGCTCCAATACGACCGTATCCTCCCCATAATGCATCCGCAATTGGTAATTCTTCAATCGTAACTTCTTGAGTAATTCCTTTGGTGTATAATGATTGATCTGGAATTGGTTGAGAAAACCAAACCATTCCCGGGTCTGACGGATATTGGTTGCGTTCATTATGGACACTCTCATGTACTCGTCCTGCTAATGATAGGATGTTGCTGGTCCAATAATTGTCCAACCATTCAATCAATTCAGATTCATCTTCTGTTGTGAGTTCAACTGCAACAGCAGCATTGCCACGAGTGCGTCGCTTTGCAAATGGCCATAAACGAACCAATCGCGTTTTTCCAACTTCAACATTCAGTGGAAGTTTGTTAATGAGTTGATGCAACACCTCAGTCGTGCATCCTCCTTCAAGAGAATCGGTATCGTCCAGTCCTAGCCAGCCCAACTTACCACCTCATTGGGTCGTAAAAATCACCCTTGTCTTCATCATCAAGAATACGTTCAATGACTTGTGGTAGACCAAGTTGTTCGGTCACTTCGAAGGTCCGTGCACCGACTGCCCAACCTGCGCCCATATCCGATTTACGATCACCAACCATCACATCAAGATCATGCCAGGATTTTGGTTTGGCTCCCGCCCAGTCGATTGTACCGTTGACTTTGTTTTCCTTTCGCAGTATATTGTTGCCTTTGACAAGCATACCTGGCCATGGTTTTCTGCACCCGCATCGGTCCCGATTCCGATGAGGGCATGCAATAATTAAATCGATAATCGCATTGTTGTTTTCGGAGAGGAGTTGTTCTCGAAGGGCTACATGAATCATACGCAAACGATCTACAGACCACAACTTTCTCATGATCGGTGACTGATTTGTGACAACACAAATTGTGTATCCTTTCGCTCGTAATCGTGCAATGGCATGTCCACTTCCGGGTATGATTTCAAGTTCATGTGGGTGATTGATATAACCATTCCGACCGTAGTTAAGGACCCCATCCCGGTCAATGAATGCAATAGGTCCTGTAGCAGAACCTCCACCATCCACAATCGGGCCATCCATGCTCATTCCAGAATGAACGAGTTGTTGGTCTTAATGGGCAAACGTTTCTATGAGGTAGACTTCTGGGAATGGTATGTTCCTTTCCAAAGAAGTTGCTACTGTCTGTGGCGCTCTTGGAATGATTTTCCTTGCGATTTCTTGGCATAAACGCCACAATGAGGGTGTATCAAGGATGGCTCAAATTGGATGGATTCTTGTCGGAACCTATTTTTTTAACGATTCTTTGTATTACTTTGAACTTGAGGATCTTGTGTTAACCATCATGACAGCCTTAGCTCTCCCAATTGCTGTAGCATTGGTTATTGCTGAGGCCCGTTCCCTAACCTCACGTGATCGAGCGGCTTTGAATTGGGCCCGCGGTTGTGTTGCATATGCGGGAGGTCCATACCTTCTTGTGGCCCATATACCCTGGCTATCTGTCCTAGCAATTTGGTTCGTAGCATCACAGGTTGCTATGTTCCTCTCGTTTACCGGTACAGTCGACATCAAACTCGGTGAAACCTACGTCAATACCGATCAGGGTCGATATTTGTGGGATGATTGGGATGGAAACAAATGGTTCATGACCGATGGATTTGCAGAACACCCGTTTCAAACTGAATTGGTTCTAGCAGACGGCGGATTTATTGGAATTAATTTCGTTTTAGCTTGTACGGCACTTCAATCAATGATTGTCTTCATTGGAGCAATTTCCGTACTTGATGTTGATCGAAAGCGTCGAATTCGCGCCCTACTCTTCACCGTACCAATCATTCACATTCTGAACCTGTTCCGCAATGCAGGCCTTGTATGGATGCATCTCTCTTACGAAGGTTGGGAATACCTCGGTCTAAGCATGTTCGAATTTGGTCATTCATACGCTTCGCGCGTCGTCTCATTATTTGCAATGTTTATCATGGCTATCGCAATGTTTGAGTTGCTTCCAGAACTTCATCGTCATATTCTGAGATTAATGGATGCAGCAGGCCTTCGCAAGAAAAAACGAGACGTCAATTCTTGATCCAAGGCGAGTCCGGTTCATCACGGTACCACAATTTACCACTGTTCGCTGGGAATTCAATATGTTCTCTACCCTTGGAATCCATCATTCCCATCAAACTGGTCGATGGTTGTTCAACAACTGGTTCTTGTTCGTTTAATTGCCCGAAGTCATAAATCGGAACATCTGAATTTTGGTATGCGGGTGGTTGTTGGCTGGGAGACTCCAATTCCGGAGCATTTGGTAATACTGCAGGTGTTGTGTATTCGTTGTTCATTTGCAACATTTGTTCAGAAAAAGCATCTGTCTTGTTCCATTCCTGCTCCATGCGTTCTTGATTTCCACCGTTACCGCCTCGTAGGAACACAACCATAAGACCAATCAAGACGATGAGAAGTGCACCTCCTGCACCATAAACGACATCATTTGCAACGCTCGGAGCAAAGTCGGCATTGTCTCCTATCCCGTCTCCGTCTCCATCTTTCTGTTCATCAGGGTTGTCTGGGAATTGATCGTCAATGTCAGGAACGCCATCACCATCTCGATCGAATGGATTGTACGTGGTTACGCATGTTTTAACCGCATTTTCGATTTCAAATGATGTAATGAATCCATCTCCATTGGAATCAATTTTCTCGATTGAATAATCGTTCTTGAACGGCATTGTTTCAAAGAAATCAACTGCTGTCTTTGTTGGGAGTTGATCCAAGAACATGAGCAATTCATTTTCACAATTGCACAAGTAAGCAACAACTTCGGTAAATTCGATCAGCCCATCTTGGCTTTGATCCACATCGTTAAATTCGAAGTCTCCTGGGATCGAACGCCTAAATTCGTCAGCATTCATGAATCCATCACCGTTGATGTCAGAATCCTGGAAGAATTCTTCCAGATCCTCGTCGCATGGAACAATGTCTTCAGGTTCAGGTTCTGGTTCAGGTGTTGGCTCTGGTTTCGTTTCTTCAATCCAGTAGGCTACAATTGAAACGTCAGAGAAGTCATCTTGTGCAATGATTGTGATGTCAAAACGGCCGGCTGCAGGGGAATAAACGTACAGTTCTTGGAACGTCCCTTCTCCATAAGATTGGAATTGTTCCCCAAATATATCCTCCTCAAAGAGGCCTTCATCAAAGAAATCCATTTCATCGAAACCAAAGAAATCCTCGTAATCAATCTCTCCATCACCTGTAATGATAAGGGAGCCTTCACCTCCGTAAGTCGAGATGATCAACTCATCTGATCGAGTCGCTAAATCAACGTAAAAGTAGAGTTCTTCGCCAGCGGGCGCACTGAGCCCGTCAACTTCTTCTTCATTGAATAATTCAATCGGTGTTCCGTCGTATTCCCATACGTAGAGGTCTTCAAATGAGGCTGTGATTGAAACGCCACTGAAGACACTCATCGAGTCAAGGAGAATGTACCATTTGCCAGGTGTTGGATTGTTAAATCCAATCTTATCTCCTGCACCGGGCGAACCAGAGTGGTGATCGGCTTCGCTTGCAGTAGGGGTATTCTCGTAGCGCAAGTGGAGGGTGGCTTCTCCAAATCCATCCTCTAAGTCGACTTCGAGACGCTCGGTTCCGGTTGGTACGTCGATGAAGAAGTATTGATCCAACCCGTTGTAACCACTCATTGGGCCATACGCAACACCCGGTTGGAGTTCAACAGCGGTTGATGGGTCTGCATTGGCAGGCGCGTAGGTAAAGTCTGCTACAATGGTAAAATCATTGGCCTGTCGGTATGTGAAGGCTGTGATATAATAAATTCCAGGCTCTACATCAAACAGGTTTACTTCCTCGTCGTTGCCATCGTTTGTTGAATACATTATGTTGCTTTGAACTCCCATGATTTCGTCATCGAAGGGCTCGGAATAGTAATAGTAATAATTTGGATCTACAGGACCCCCTGAAGAGATGACAAGATCGACATCTCCTTTCCCACCATAGGTTTCAACTTTCAGTTCAGTCAATGAATCAGTGACATTGACGTAATAATAGCCAAGGGTTGCATCATAACTGCCTTTATCCCCTCGCAAGGATTGTGAGGTTACTGGAACGCCATTGTACAATTCTGTCATCTCGTCAAGACTCGGAGGTTCCTCAGCGGCTTCCCAGAAGGCTTGGATTTCAAATTCTTCAATATCTTGAGTAACATCGATAGAGAACCAAATGATATCAGCATCAGGCCAAGTCCAAGAATTGAAAACGGAGCCGTAGTAACCTGTCAGTTCCTCGTCGTAATCCCACGGTGCTGGAATTCTATCATAACCTACGTAGGCATTGAAGAAAGGACTTCCTTGGGATTGATATTCCCATTCGTCGTAATAGTAGTCCTCCGACCATCCCCAGATGTAAATGTCTGCCATAATCGTATATTCATCGATGTCAGCATAGAACAGAAGTGTGTCCCCTTGTTGAACGTCTTCGAGAATAACATATTCATCATTGAACAACTCAACCGCTTGAGCGACAATCGATCCATCGGGCATTACCCAATCGGCACCAATAATCGAACCCGTTCTGTCCGGGTTATCAACATCAATGAGATCACCTGTATCGCCACCTTCACCTTCGGAAAAGGCCCAATGACTGTTTGGTATCCAAGCGCCATTCTCTGCTTGATGGCCAATGGTAACATCATCGATGATGCCTTCGAAATAGTAACAATCACATCCAGCACCCATTCGAGCTATGTAAAGTTCATCGCATGAATCACCTGAAGTGAAACAATCGTTGGATCCAAAGTCACCGGTTGGAATCTGGGCATCTTCAGCCGAGATATTTCCTGCTGGAACACCATCGATTGTGAATTGTCCTCCAACACCTTCAACAATCGATACGCCAATTGTGTACCAAGTGTCCTCACTGATGCTCGTGTTGGAGAGAGGGTGCTTTGAGAGACTGTATTCGGACGAATAACCGATGTATCCACCAGAAAGATACATTCCCCATCCATAATCTCCTTTCATAGTAACAAAGCGTATTCCATCAAGACTGCTGGCCTTGACGGTTGCTTCAATGCTAAGTGAACCATTGGTCGTGAGTCCCTCATCATGATCGACAACAATATGATCACCATATCCATCAAATCGAAGAGAGAAGTCAGCGCCAGGCCCTACTTCAACAACGCCGTAGACTGGAAAATATTCAGGATTGTTTTCAAGATCATTCCATGTTTGAGGCATAATATTGCCCATGTTGGTCGAAGCGATGTGAACATAGTCCGAGTCGTCTCCACCTGTTGGTTGATCAACACCCCAGTTTCTATACAAAAACGGTGTGCCATCATGCCATCGATAGATTCCTTCATCTTGAACATCGTTGAGTCCAATCCAGAGATGACGGCTCTGATTGTCAAAACTTGCAAACGTATCGAAGACCCATGTGTTTTCATCAGCATCGTCAATGGTTGTCAAGTATCCATCAAGGGAACGGGCTTTGAAAGCTGCATCATCCCAAGAAGAAGCACTCAGTAAGTGATAGGTCTTGTTGTTTCCAGGGTTTACCTCAGTATGAAAAATAGTAACTTCATCAGCTGGATTAGCTTGTACAGGCGCTGCAATTGAAAGGAGAGTCGAGGTAAGCAACATCAGGATGAGGCCAGGGGCAACGATGCGTTTGCGAGACTGCATGTTGAATTTCAACCATTGGTGCTTGATAAGACCATTGCCGACTGTTTGCATGGTAGAAGCCTGAGAACGGAGGTTCTTCAATGGCTTGGTACGTTGATATGAGAACCTATTGCATCTTTTTTCCGCCAATGCGGAGTTCGGTTTTAAGAGGCATTTGATGTTCCCAAGCGAATTCTTTGACGACACGCCATCCGTTTTCGCTTCCTTCGTAATCCGTAACATCGATGGTTTTGTTTCTTGTATTGGCTTTGAAGGCTGCAACAGGTTCAGCATTCTTGAACACCAGATAGGCACTGCCGAAGCCAAACTTTTCCTTTAACACGTCACCAAAATATGGGGCGATTGGATCCGTAGGTGGAAGGACAAAGTCGCGTATAGGGTTGATTGATTTTGCAGTTTCAAGCAATTCTTTCCTGCCCCAACAGACTTCGTGCAGGTTCTCGATAAGGAATCCCTTCACAAGGGTTCCATCGTCTTCGAATTCATTGAGCACAGCCTTCAATTCCTCAGGCTTGAATGGAGTGCCAGATAAGCGTAA
>VMHT01068163.1_pt1 | contig 12450 bp, 12 predicted proteins | sample 4693611 | NCBI WGS metagenome assembly VMHT01 (sample SAMN12280063, study PRJNA550983) | marine metagenome | isolation source: seawater sampled from same location over 5 years 0.02-0.2 micron viral filtrate | place: USA: collected off the coast of southern California halfway between the port... ...
CAACTAATTCTCTATCAGAATTATTTTCAATAGCGTCGATTGCTTTATCACAAATATACTGGTTTCCAGCTCCACCGTGAGCTACGTTTAAGACATCAAAATCTAAAAACTTAGCGACGTAATTTGGCCACACTTCTCTCATACCTGCGGCGCGATAACAGTCCTCTGTATCGTTTGTCCAACTATCACCAGCTGCAATTAAAAGTTTTTTAGTCATAGATAAAGTTCGATTCTTCATTAGATCCAGAACCATACACCATTCTAGATTGTGTTTGAAGCAAGAAAGTTTCTGCTATCCAGTTATGTCCGTTTTGGTTAGGATGGGCATCTCCATAGATAGTCATGTCAGGATCATTTATCCACGACATACTAGATCTCCAAGACTGAGTTGTAAAATATTTTTTAGAAAAATATCTATTTTCGGGTATATAGTTTATTATTTTTTCTTGTCGTTCTTTTAACTTGCCGGGAAGCATTCTAATTATATTACCAAACGCAGAATGTATATTCGCTTGATAATATTTTATTGATCTAGCTTCTAAAAATTCATTTAGTTTCCACATAATTCTTAGATTATAGTTTACTAAATATTTGTCAAATTTTAATTTATCACTTACACTTGATTCTAAAAATCTGTTCATTTGATCCATCAACTGCGATCTTTTTCTTGTAAAATTACATGTAAGATTTATTTCGTTATCAATTGGGTGTATGTAGTGTTCATAATCATGTATATTTAATCTGTTTGGAGCAGTCCATAGTACCATGACTATTATATCTCTATCAAAATTATCAAGTACTGCGTCCATAACAACATTCGATATGTAATCGTTACTAGTTGCTTTTTTAGCTAAATTTAAAAGATCTACATCTAGTTCTTTTGCCACAATACTTGGCCAAACCGTAATATCATGTTCTTTATATATTTCAAGTTCACTATCTGAGTGACTACACCCAGCGGTGATCAATAATCTAGAAGACTTTGACATTATATTTCTTTTCCCAGTCTTCTGCGTCTTGCTTATTATCCACCATTGGTTGTCCTTTGATATTCAAACTTGTATTCAATAACATAGGGCAGCCAGTAAGATTGTAAAATTCTTCTAAGACTAATCTTAGTTTTGATTCGCAATCTGGTTTTACCACTTGCACTCTCGCGGTTCCATCCACGTGTGTCACAGACTTGTAGTCATGTTCAGCTTTCGCTACAAACTGCATGTATTCATTCATCGGTCCGCTAAAAAATTTGGTGGAATATTCTTCGAGGATGGCTGGTGCAAAGGGCCTAAACTTTTGTCTTCTTTTAATTTCATTGACCGTATCTTTAATGTCCAGTCGTGGATCCGCCAGAAGACTACGATTCCCCAAAGCACGAGGGCCGTATTCAGCCCTACCGTTGGCCAGGCCAGCCACCCCGTAAGTGCTAATGTAGCTTGCAACTTCTCTCGGGTTGACATCCTGTTTAATTTCTGTTCCAAGATAAGGTCCTTTCCAATTAAGTTTTTTTCCATAATGTCTGGCTGCAGCCCCAAGCGCTGATCCAGCATCGCCAGGATTCGGCATAATCCAAATATTTTTACCTTTAATCTTTGAGTTAGCTACACAATTAAGAGCGCAGCCTCCCATTAAGATAAGATTATCGTGCTTACACCATATGCCAATCAATTGTAAAAGCCATTTTTCATATGATGCTTGAATACTAGCAGCAATATCTTCTGGTTTTCCTTGAGGTAGTTCAATTCCTTTGTGGCAGTTTTCACGGATTAAATGATCAAAATCGTAGATTGGTTCGCCATAAGCTGCCAATCCCATGACTATATATTCTTCCTCCATAGACTTATAACCGAGGCCAGCAGTCACAGCCGAGTAAGCTAATCCAGCGCTTTCAGGATAACACATACGAAATACTTCGGTCATCTTACCATTGCGAACTTCGAACACAGCCGCCGACTCTTTTTCGCCAATTGCGTCGATACAAAGTATATCACAATCGTCAAACTTACTCGTAGCCCAACCAGCCCAAGCATGAGTTTCATAGTGGTTGTACTCATAATCAACCCTAATATTTTGCATTGACGGTTCTTGCCCAGCCGCCTTACGTCTTTCTTCTCTCCTAGATTTTACCTCATGACCAACAAACACAGCATCCCTACACCATGCAGGAATATGCGTAATCCATTTTTGATTCTTTACTTTAGTTGAACGTTCAGCGTGATGTGCCTTTATAATCTCACCGTTACGGTGCTTGCCACCTGCCTCAATCAAACACCATGCGGCGTCGTGACTACCTTCTGCTATTCCTAGTATCTTCATGTCCACTGCGCCACAAACGGGTCGAACCCTTTATTGCATTTCAACCCACACGTTTTCATTCTGCCTTGACCAACCCCATGAATGTCCCAGCTGTTTTTAACTGATGAAAAGAACTCGCCTTCAAGGATTGTCTGTATAGGAGTATAGTGAACGTTGATCTTTTCAAAGCCGCCAGTCGACTGGATGACCTTGTATTCTTGAGAGTCTTCCATTGGCCGCCACCACTTATATACTTGCCCTGCCAACCAACAACACGGAAACACGAGTCCTTCGGCAGACACGTAAATTTCTTTCTTACTAACGCACTTTGGTTGTATCTCAGCAACGTCAATAAACTTATCCATCGAGCCGTATTGTTCGATGATATTATTATAGTCTTCATCAATTGCTTTATTACGCCACTTGGGATCCTTTGGTGGCGCAAGTCTTTTCGCATCCTTTCCTCTAAATATCGCTTGGTGGTCATCTTTTTTCTGTAGGTTTGCTGTGTTTATATATCTACCAGATTTTTTTACAATAAAGTCTCGCACACCAATAATTTGTGAAAACATTCTAGCTTGTTCTATCTGATGTTCGTTATAGTTAAATACTAGAAATGTCCACTTCGCATGACCACCCGCATCGCAAAACGCTGCCATGTTATCTTCAACGTTTGACCACTTTACGCCTTGACGATAAAAATGATTTGTATCTTGTAACCCGTCAACAGAAAAGTTGACAAAGTTTACTACTCCAGCGAGTTTTTCCCACCAATCGGGTTTGCGAGCACCGCCATTAGTAGTAACAAACATATGAATGCTAGGGTTGCTATGACGCACATATTCTGCTATCTCCAACATGTCTGGTGCAAAGATGGGATCACCATGATTGCCACAGAAATAAAACGTTTCGAGTTGAGACAAGAACTCTGGTGAAAAGGCTTTTTGAAAACCTTCCAAAGTCATTGACTCGTCTTTTAGATACTGATTGACTTCACCACCATTCTTATTCCTATCACACATAGGACAAGAAGCCTGACACATCTGTGTAGGTTCGAAGTGTATCATCTTCACGTTATACATACTGCAGTTTTACCGTATCCTGTGTTGTGTTACATTTAGCTGCACAAATATATGGTGTGTCATCTCCATTCCATCTTTCTTGTAGATTACTAAACCACGACATTGCAGCGTACAGTCCATATTTCTTTGCATCATTTTCTGGTGATACAACCATTGAAGCCATATCTAATCGTTCTTCTTCAGAAACATTTTGAGAACTTACAAGCGACGTGTGGGCCCAACAACATGGAAATACGTGGCCAGTGGCTGATACAAAAATTTCTCTTTCAACGACACATTTTGGTAATATTCTAAAAGCACTTCTTTCATCAGATGTGTAAGGATTTTTCATTACCTCACTTTGGTATTTATCCTGTTTCGGTGGCTTTATTATTGTTTTCTTTTTCCCTCGTAGATATGCTTGCCAAGCCGGCCGTTCCTTATCGTATCTACTTGTTGTCTTTGGCCTGAAGTCTGTAAAGCCCATATCTTTTGACAGTCTTTCAGCGTCCGTGACTTGGTGTTCATTGTGTTCGAACACAAGGTAATCCCACTTTGCTTTTCCACCTGCATTGATAAACTCCTTAACGTTATTCATTATATTATACCACACTACGCCTTGTCTGTAAACCCCATTTGTGTCTTCGAGCCCATCAATTGAGAAAGTAACATGGTTAACTACCTTTGCTATCTCAGCCCACCATTCTGGCTTACGTGCACCACCATTGGTATTCATTGACATGTATATCTTTGGATTATGTTGTCTAAAATACTTGAATATTTCAATACAATCTGGTGCAAATATCGGATCACCAAGATTACCACACATATACATGTCTTTTAGTTGTGTTACAAAATCTGGTGGAAAGATAAGCTTTACATCATCAATAGAAAGCGATGCACCACTTATAATAGGATTCAACTCACCGTCAAGCGTAACCCTATCGCACATCGGGCACATTGCCTGACATAATTGAGTTGGTTCTAAATGTAACTTCGTTACATGGTAACCATTCATGAGCCGCAGTCACCTGGCCAGTGGTATTCTCTAAATGCCCAACTTCTTTCCATACACCACCAGCACTCACCACACTCTTCTGAGAAACCCTTTGTCATATAACCCCATCCTTCGCACGATCGAGTAAGTGGTAGCAAGTTATCAAGCAAATCATATCTTTTGTATAACTCAGCCACATGACCCTTATGGTGCTGAACAAACGGGCAACAATGTAATATGTTTCTCTTTGGGTCGTCGTTAACTTCTGGTTTGGATTTTCTTACATCCCAATCACGATGTTTTTCTCGACACTCCCAAACATTTTCACCAAATACTTCAGACGATCCCCAAAATGCTTGGCCTATCTCTTCAGGCGGGTTAGCCGTAACTCCATTAAAAACTTGAGTATATTCACCAATCTGTCTTACTGTATCATCGATTAGATTCTCTTGGTAGTCAACATAGTTGTTCGCGTTCTTACTATCTGGTTTGCCACCAGGATCTTGGCACAGCATAGACTGCAATGGAGCAAACTTAACCGTCTTCCACTGATCTTGCATCCAATCGTATACTTGCTGAGCGTGATAGTTTTGCCAGTTACGCACACCATGAACTACGGTGATGGGCCACACTGTAAGCGGCTTTTTAGCTTTGGTCCACTCATCGCAGATCATCCACAAGAGTAAAGCGCTGTCAGCTCCACCCGACAATCTTATAACTACATTTTCTGTTTGTACTGGAATCTTAATCATAAATATGCACCGGTTTCTCAAATTTTTCGTTAGTACTTCTTATACCATCTGTCATAAAATTATATATGATCTTAGCCATAGCATTGTGCCCTTCTTCGTTAGGATGCATGGTTTGCTCGTCAACGGTCAAGTTATTTTGAAACACGAATGAAGAAAAATCAAAGTCGTATCCCATAAAATGTTTACTTTTCTCTAATTGATAATAGTATTCACCTAGATCTTCAAAACATTCGTTATAAGAACCCAGATCATCATCAATAGTAAAAGATCTACGTAGCAATCTATAATATTCCATTCCACCTAACACATCGAATATAGTACCATGATAATATTTTATATTTTTCAATTTACAATAATTTTCAAACATACACATGTATCTTAATGAATTATTGATAATCATTTTAAACATCTTTTTTGCGTCATCATCACCTATTTCTAAACTGCAATAGTCCATTACCATTTGAGAAAATATTGACAATTCTTCTATACCATTAGTTTTATGGTAGTGCGATTCCAGTGAATCCATAAGGGCATATTCAGAAACAATTTGTCTATTGACGACATCAAATAAGTTTATACGCAAAGGCAAAGACCATAGTACAACTACAGTTATATCGTTATTCTCATATTTATGAATTGCATCGATGATACTGTTAAAAATGTATGAGTTTGAACCACCAGCTCTAGCTACATTGATATGCTCATCAAATTCACCAAGTTGTTCCAGAAACTTTGGCCAAACGGGCCACTCGTGGCCGCATGCTTCAGGATCTGTCCAACTATCTCCTCCCGCAATCAAAGTTTTAATCATAAATATATACCGGTTGTTTTCCTGTAGGATCTACACTAATTCTATTACCATCTATCATGAACTGATTTACTAAGCTAGCAATTTTTTTGTGACCTTCCTCATTAGGATGCTTGTCTTGTTCTGATATGTAAAGCCCATTGTTTATTATATAAGCGCAAACTTCAAAATCAAAACCCATGAATGCTTTACTATTCTCCAGCCGCTTGAAATAATAGCTTTCTCTAATAATTTTTTTACAAGCTTTAAACGCAGAATCTGGGTCAAAGATAGGAAAAGATCTTTTTAAAGTTTTCATAGTGTAAAGCCCGCCAAAGCCATCGAATACATTGCCGTGATAAAACTTAACATCACGCATCTTACAATATTCTTCTAACAAATACATATACCTTAGTGAATGATTCACTATATTTCGATATGTTTCTGTAGCTCCTCTAGTTTCTCGCCACATACGTTGTTTATAGATTGTTTCAACAACAAGATTAGAAAATTCTGATATTATTTCTATTCTTTCAGGATTTGTATTTTCCATAGAGTACGTATCGCTATGTTCAAAAAGATCTTCTTCGCATTTTATGCCAATCGAAGCACTATCAAAAAGATTTAATCTTAACTGTTCAGACCAAAATACAACGACTGTTAAAGCTTTATCTACATTTTTCTCTATCGCATCAACTACGTTATTAAAAATACTAGCGTTACCAGCTCCGCCTCTACCTACATTAATTACTTCATCAAACCCTAACCAGTACGGCCAAGCCTTTGGAGAATCTGGTAATTGTTCAGTATAACTGTCTCCTCCTGCGATTAAAGTTTTGATAGACATAATACATCCTCCCGATGTTAAAGTATTGCAATATTGCAATTTTAGTAGACATAATCAAAAATCTTTGGTGCTAACTCGCTAGCATCTCTGTTGTATAATTCATCTTGAAGCATTACAATTTCTTTAAATGTTTCTAATGGTATAGTTCTTTCGCCTTGTAGTCTAAGCTTATATTCATTTAGAAATTCACTATCATTTGCTTCTTTTAATAATCTTTTCTTTGTAGTCTCAGCTAGATTTACAACATCTAGACCCTCCGGCCAATGAACAAAAGTAGTTTTCAATCTTACAGTTATTCCATACTGTGATTCAAACATCTCTTTCAACCCCTGTAAGTCTTTTTCTATTTCATTCATATAAAACGCGTGATAAGCTGTAGTAGTACAAACAAGTAATATGTCTGCTACTTTTGTAGTTCTTTGAAGCATGTCATGAATGTTAGCAACAACCTGATCGTAATCACCCTTGTGTCTGAAATAATTAAACACATCGCCGGTTCCATCCATACTTACGGTGATGTCTACGTCTTTAAAATATTCCCATAGATCTACAATATCGTATTGTTTGAAACGAGTCATAGACATGTTTGTGTTATATGTTAGCGTTATCTTGCTAGTATCAATGGTATTACTTTCTATCATTCGAGTTAAAGCCCGATACATTTCGGCATGCATAAACGGCTCACCACCAGAAAACTCTATACGTTCTACATATGGTATTACATTTTCGAACAGATCGTCAAGTACTTCGGGTGATGGAATATCAATCTCATTAAGAAAATCGGTTGGTATCATAGGTGATCCAACGTGATTAAACTTATGATCGTTAAAAAGTTTTTGACCTATCTCTGGATTTTCTTTACCAACCTTGATGAAACGAGAATTACTTTGCGTGCCGCAATGCCTGCAATAGTAGTTACAGGCTCTGCTCATTTTAAGCTGCAAATCTTTTATAACAACTTTATCTTTAGTATAATCGGGTTCTGAGATTAGGGGTGATTCATTGAAACGTTGACGATAAGATACGATACCATTGTCTTCTTGTATCTTACAATCAATACATTCTTTAGGCCATTCGTCGTTTCTCAGTTGTTGACGTATACGTATCCATTCATCTGAGTTTATTGTCTCAGATGGCATATCTGGCACACCACCAAATTTATGATTCTTGTATAACTTAAATCGAAAGCATGGCGCGTAACCGCCAGGTTTAAAATCAAAATGTGTCCATGCGTACTTACATTTCATCTATCAAATCACAATAATAACAATCACGGGTTGGTGGACGTTTGTGAGCATCCACATATCTTTTAGTATTTATACGTAAAGCTTCGTGCAGTTCTGGATTAGCTTTTTCGAGACTGGTGTTATAGTATCGATCGAACGTATCAATGGTGTGCAATGTTCTATGCCAACCAATATGATCGTATTTTCTACTCTTAAAGATACCACGTAATTTTTTGTTGTTAGTTCTTAATAGCACCCATTCTTCAAACCAATCAGGCGCTTGTAAAAACGAAAACTTGTAATCGTCATACGACCAGGATACAGTATCAGTGTGTGGCTTATAAAGTTCTAAAGCTTCATCAATGTGACTTACATTGATCACAGTAAAAGTTTGATGTACTGACATTTGACGATTCTTCAACAACTCGCCGTATTCTAGAAAATGATCGAAGTTTTGATACCAATCAGATCCTACACGTTGATACATAGAATGTTCAGGTAACCCATCAAAACTACCATAAAGATAAACATACTTAAATTGATTTAGTATCTCAGTAATCTCTTCAGTCATCTTCATCGTACAGTTAGTTACAATTTCTAGATTGACGTTACTAATGTCTGTCCGCATGTCTAAAAAGTATAGAAAGTCTAAAAAGTTTGGAGAAAGAAAAGGTTCACCACCAAGTAGTTTTACACTTCGTAGTTCTGACCAATCGATCTTCATGTCTTTCAAAGTTTCGTATCTAGACTTTTCTACCTTCGCCACATGAAAATCTAGATGATCATGGTTTTCAACTAACCATTTATCTCTTTTTAAAAGTTTTGATGAAAATCTACTTGAGCACATACGGCACTGCAGATTACAAGTGTTATCGATACTTAGCTCGATATGTACTGGTTTTCTAAAGTTTTCTGTAAGCCATTCTTTCTTAAACTCAAGACCATGAAACTCATTAGCGTGTGTTCTCATACTTGGTTGGCCACACGCTTCTTCTTCCCAACACTTTCTACAGCGTGGATCTTTTTTACCATCTAACATATCACGCCGAAGTTGTTTAAAAGCTTCGTCGTAATCTTCAGCTAATACGCCCTCGGTAGTTTGAAACCTACAGCACGGCCGAAAGTTGTTGTTCATGGTAACCGTAAAAGATTCCCAAGGTAACATACAGATCGTATCTACCATATCGCAAACATACTCCCGTTGTGGTTAATAAAATTATCTGGTTCAATTATTGCCAAAGCTTCAGTTACCTCTTTACCGTACTTTTCATGATTTAAATATCTACCAATTATAATACCATCACTTTTTATTTCTTGTATCGCTTTCATGTAATGAAAGAAAACGCTCAACATACTTTTTGTTGCTGCGGCTGATAGTATTATAACATCAAAAGACTGCTTTGTAAACAAAATATTTTCATAAGATTCTACATGATATTTAGAGAACGGGCAGTTCTCTTTAAAATATTTTGAGTGAACCATAGGATAATCGAGTGTGTGATCAAACGGAAGCTTGGGATCAACCATAGGAAACGGATAAAGTTCCCAAGTATCAACAGCCGTGTAATCCCAATTAGGTCGGTGTTGAAACAAGCCATGAAATGTTTTTCCCACATACGCACCAACTTCAAGAATTGATCCTTCGTTGTCCCACATAAAACTACGAATGAAATCAATTTCATCTTGCTGAATGTATCCTTTAGACAACGAATCCAATGATAAATTCTTTCCAAGCATTACTATCAAACCTACGAGCCGAGTGCAATTGTTTGCAATCAAATATTAATGCTTTATCTTTTTCCCATTCAAAGACCAGATCCGTAGACTGATAACCCATGTGTAGATACTCTAGTTCATCATTATCGCAATATCGAATATGGTTATTTCCAGCATACATTACTCTTCTATCTGACCACCACTTATACATGATCGTGGCTGGTTGCTGTCCCTCCCACTGCAATGGGACAATGCATCCAAGGTCACCATCATTACCAGGTATGGTGTCGGTGTGCCATAACACATTCACTTCAGAGTGAAAAAACTCAAACTCCCACCTGCCTTGAAAACAATCCATCTGCGTATTCATATATTCTTGAGCGGCTACAGGTAACTTACGTACCCAGTTCTTTTTTTCTCTACCAAGATAGCGCTTTTCTTCTTGTATCGGACCATCAACTATTAAATCAAGAGTGTCCATATCAAATGGATTGTCAATAATTCTATTTTTCGTTTCGTTCGATTTCATTCAATCCTCTATCGGTTCCACGTATATCGTATTTTCCTTCTATCAACATTCGTAATGGTGTTCTCACACCAACATAATCCATACCACGCCAAGCAACATGTATTGAGTCGGACTCATCTAAATTAAAGTCCTCACAAACTTTCTCGTATAAGTTTTCATAATTGCTCCACCAGTAATCTGGACCAAAGTGTTCCATAGCATTAACACCAATCCAAGCATCAGACACATTTTGATAACCATAATCATTCATGATACGAATAGGACCGTTAACTTCTTCTTTTAAATATCTTATTCCGATTCTTTGTGATCCCATACCAAATGCTTTTGATAAAGATACTGAAACAGACTTAATTGCTGGATGAGTTACATCAAGTTCAAAATCACGGCACTGTGCAAACCAGGCTCCATCAATATGAACCTGAGCATCAATGGCACTACAATAGTCTAATATTTCTGGCAAGTTTGGTAAGTTATTTGTAGTGATTGTTGATGGTGCAGATATTATAACACACTCCATCGGCATGATGTCTAATTTGTCTTTAATAATTCTAACGTGGTTTGGAAGTCTTTGGTGATATTTGTATTCTCCTTCAAAGACTGCGATATTGTTACTATGTAGCTGATGAAGTTCGTCTAGTTGTTGTGTAACACCTAAGATAGTATGTCTTATCGGAAAAGTATCTAACCCTATATACTTAACTCTCCTATGAGCTTGAATCCATTCATCTATTGCTGGAAGAAAAACGTGATTGCAATAATTGCACGGATCATCTGGATACGTTCTCATATTGATACCAGCTTTTCTGAACTTGTGAAACTCAGTAAGATACATAGGCCTTTGCCTTTTAGTACCTAAATCTTCCTGCGTAATATCTTCATACTTCATTTATAGTTTCCATCAATGTCATAATGTTTAGCGTTGTAATGCGCACAACCAATCGCGTACCATATGCCATATTGTTTTTTAATCTTACGAAACCAGTTACAGTAATGCTGCAAACTCTGGTACCACTTCTTTAAAGTTTTCACCACGGGCTAAATCCAATCTGTGTGTATAATCTATAAACTTCGGAAGTAGATGCGAATTATCTTCGTTGTACATGTAGTTAATAATTTGATCGAAGTTATCTTGAACTTTTTGCGATGGAGCCGAGTACGCTAATCTTTCTGCTACCATATCTTTTGCCCACTTTGGTAACACTGTAATCGATAAAAAACTAGGTTCAGTTACTGCAACAAAATTCATCCAACTGTCTTCACTGAACCCATGATATTTATCTTCTTGCTCCGCAAACCAATGTGCTACACCCGACATGTTTAAAACGTTGTAGATTGTAATTGTTGACCTAACACCAACCCATGAGTTCGGTAACTGCATCAAGTCATCCATTACTTGTTTTACGTCACACCATTTTGTAGGATACCTTTGGTATTCCATGATATGTCCAACACCATCAAGCGATGCGGCAAACATAACCTTTTCGTATTTACTCCAAAGTTCTTTTAGTCTTTTCTTAGGCCGCACAGTTAGATTAGTACTGTAGTTCAACCACATACCTTCTGCGTTACCTATCTCATCAATACGTTCTAAGATCTGGTGATACTCAGGAATTAAGAATGGTTCGCCACCAGTCATCTTTACCATGCGTAAATCTGGTATATGCTTGTCTAATGTAGACATGTCAAATGACTGCGCCTTGTTACCGTTACTTGATAAGAACGCTTCTATATCATCTCGTTTCTTACCAACACCTGGAATACCGAAAGCATAATCGTTTACAGCAACCCAATCCTTAAACCAGTTTGTTGAGTAGAATGGTCCACACATTCTGCATCTAATATTACATCGGTTTGAAAACGCAAGTTCCAGCCAACGAATCTTAGGATTATTTGGATCAAGGTCGTATGTCATTGGATAGTTAAACCCTTCAACCTCTAGGTGAATCTGCCTTAGTGATCTTTTACGACCAGCATCTTCTTCTACCCAGCACTTGCGACAGCCAGGATGCCTTTTACCTTCTAACTTATATCGTTGAAGTTCTTTTATAAACTCGTCGTAGTTCTTGTGGTCAATCATATTATAATTAAAACGACTACAAGGCTTTCTTATTGACTCAGGGCCAATATAAGAATGATTGAAAGGCATTGGACAGAATGTAGATGAATAATCTAATCGATCCATTTTGTTGTCCTTATATCGCAATAGTCCATACACCACTTCTTATCACATATCACTGGCGCAG
>VMHT01172904.1_pt1 | contig 12448 bp, 10 predicted proteins | sample 4693611 | NCBI WGS metagenome assembly VMHT01 (sample SAMN12280063, study PRJNA550983) | marine metagenome | isolation source: seawater sampled from same location over 5 years 0.02-0.2 micron viral filtrate | place: USA: collected off the coast of southern California halfway between the port... ...
CAATCACCCAATCCGGGAACTTAAAATAAGGAGAAATTGAAGCCAATAAAGAATCTGAAACACCCGTAACTTTTTGAAAATCTTTTGCAGAATTAATCCAATTATCACTATCTCTAAACTTATGAAGCCTATCAATTTCTTCTACACTCATTCCTAAAGTATAAGCTTTAAAATCGGTTATATAATTTGGATTAAAAGGATAGATCTTTACAGAGTCTGCTTCAGCCCTGGCTAGTTTTATAGAATCTATCTGCGCCTGAAAAGACTCTAACTCTTCCGGGTTTAAACTTTCAGCTGAGTCTTCAGTAGAAAAATCTAAAAAATAATAGATCGACTGAAGTATGATTATAATTATCACCAAAAGAAAAATCCCATTTTGTTGGCTCCTGTTGAACACAAAATGGGATTTTATCGATTTCATAATTTCACAAGATTAGCTGGCTTTTGCCTCTCGGTGTTTCTTGAATAATTCTCCTGCTTTTAGCTTTCTGGAATATTCATTAAGATCTCTTCTAACTTCACTAGACATAATATAAAGTCCTATAATGTTAGGGAAAGACATTGCCAGAATCATCATATCAGAGAAGTCTAATACGGCTCCTAAACTAATGGAAGCTCCTACTACAACAAACACAAGGAACAATATTTTATATGCCAATTCTGTTTTCTTACTTTTTCCGAACAGGTAAGTCCAGGAACGCATCCCGTAATAAGACCAGGAGATCATTGTTGAAAATGCAAATAAGAAAACCGCCATTGCCAACACATATGGGAACCAGGAAACTACACTCGCAAAAGCATCTGAGGTTAATTGAACCCCACCTACTCCTTCAACTTCGTGCATTCCGGTAAAGATTAATACTAAAGCGGTTAAAGTACAAACCACTACGGTATCAATAAAAGGTTCTAATAAAGCTACAAAACCTTCAGATGGTGGATGATTTGTTTTTGCTGCCGAGTGGGCGATCGCTGCCGATCCCACACCTGCTTCGTTAGAGAAAGCTGCACGTTGAAAACCAACAATTAGCACTCCTATAAATCCACCTTTCAATGCTGTGGCATTAAACGCACCATCGTATATAGCTCCAAATGCCGGAACAACATTTTCTATGTTTATAAATATCACCGTTAAAGCACCAAGAACGTAAACTGCAGCCATAAATGGCACCACTTTACCGGTAACTTTAGCGATACTTTGAATACCTCCAATAATAACAATACCAACGAGCACTGCTACTCCAACTCCAAACCAGAAACCATTACCGATTAAGAAAGTAAACTGTCCGGAAAGGATTTCAAAAGACTGATTGGCCTGGAACATATTTCCACCACCAAAAGAGGCACCGATACCTAAAATCGCGAAAAAGGCAGCAAGGAATTTACCTAAACCACGCATATTTCTTTTTTCAAGTCCGTAGCGCAAATAATTCATTGGTCCTCCAAAGATTCTTCCTTCAGAGTTTATAAAACGATATTTTACTCCAAGTGTACATTCTACAAATTTTGATGCCATACCAAGTAAACCGGCAATAATCATCCAGAAAGTTGCTCCTGCACCACCAAGGGAAATTGCAACAGCTACACCGGCAATATTACCAAGACCTACGGTAGCAGAAACTGCGGTAGCCAGCGCCTGAAAGTGGGTAATACTACCTGGTGCGTTAGGCTCATCATATTTCCCTCTGGCAAGTTCTATAGAATGTTTAAATCCTTTAAAGTTGATGAAACCCATCTTTACGGTAAAGAATGCTGCTCCAAAGATTAACCAAACTACAATAAAAGGAATATTATGTTTTTGTGGAGTTCCGTTAGGATTTGTTAAAATCTGAGGTTCATCATATTGAATTTGAGCCAACATATGGGCATTGGTTTCAATAAGGTCGGCACTATTTTGATAATCCCAAATCGTTTCACCTTCTCCTACCAGATACTCTACTGTTCCGGTAGCATTAGCCATAACTTCCAGATCACCACTATTTTGAGATCCTACAATAGCAATAAGATCACCTTCTTCTACGTGAGCTCCTTCTTCTACTCTCCATTCTTTTAAAGTAAATTTATCTTCTGCATCGGCGCTCCAATCTGGAGTAGGAACTAACCTTTGTTCCGCATACACCTTTGGATCGTAGATTCCTACAGCAGTAAATGGATCCCAGAAAAGAATAGCCGTCATTCCCTCTACAATTGGAACAAAAGTACCATTGAAATGTTCAGTAATGGCTTCAGCTTCTATTTCAAAACTTCTGGTAACAGAGTTGTTTTGGCTGTCGGTTACAGTAACTTCGTAAGGTACACCTTCAGTTAAACCTTCGGCACGAGAAGATTCGAGCGAAGTTTCGGGGTCTGACCACTTGTATTGATAAGGAGGTTCACCTCCTGTTACTTCAAGGTCTATAAACCCGTTGTTAATAATATTTGAAGGATTGCCAACTTTGGCCTTCACATCCAGTTCTTGTGCATTAATCGCCAAAATTGAAAACAAAAAGAACATTGAAAGTAGATACTTTCTCATACAGTATATGGGTTGTTTAATTTAGAATTAATATTTCCGCGAAGCAAGATGCTAAAAAATTAGGCTTTTTCAAATTTTTGGGAGTTAAATTGTAAAGATATTGTTAAATAATATTTGATGAAATTCGCCCTATCTCCGTTTTAATTATAAAAAATGCAGTCAAATCTAGCTTATAAATCAAAAACTGAAGTTCTTTTAGTATACACTAAGTCCTTAAGCTTTAACCAAAAGGCCAGAACTAAATAAACCACAAACCAGGAACCCAGTGTAAAAAATGAAGCATAAATAAAAAACAAACGCACGCTTTTAGCGCGCATCCCTAATTTATCGGCGACACGCGAAGACACATAAAAGCCGCGTCTTTCAAAGTAATATCTAATATTATGCACCATTTTTGTCATCACTACAAATATAACATTTTAAGCTTTTCCTTGCAGCAATTTTACACCAATAGCACAATCCAGGCATTTATTAGCTTCACAATACATCTTTTTTAATTGTACCATTGCCTGTGATTGCAGGGAATTCTCCACACAGCTTTCTCGAAGCTTTTTAAAATTTTGAACGATCTTATTATTCTCAGCAGGGATTTGTTCTATTAAAGAAAGCAACTCCTCCACTTCATCATTTCCAATTGCTCGGGAATAACAAAAACGCAGCGGAATAATAGTATTGATAAGCACCAGGTCTTTAAAAGTATCACTTAAAACCTTCTTTCTCTCCTTGTGTTCCTTCGGAAAGGTATAATGTGAATTCCAGAATGATGAAGTTTCTATATCCAAAATAGAATAAATCGCTTTTAAAGATTTTGAAGCCACTAATTCCGAAAATAAATTTTTATGCTTAAAATAAAGAGAAGCTAACTGAGACAACCTGATGTTGGGAAAATTATCTGGGCGAAGTCTAAAATATTTAGGCCGAATTACTCCGGAATTAGTTAGTTTATATTTGTGACTTAAATAAGCATATTCCTTTTTAAGCTGATTAAAATAAGGGATATTGAACTGCCTGTCCAGCAAACCACACTGCCCAAAAAACAAAGCTTCTATTTGAAGACCATGCTGAGCAGTTTTTTTTATAACCGAGAAATCTAAACTTTGCGCCATACTTAGAAATGCATCTCCATTAAGATTAAGTCCAAAGTTTTTAGCTAACATCTGGAAGAAAACCGCCTCCCAATTATTTCCAGATTTTAGCAGTAAATCCTGAATAAGAATAGATTTCTCTTCCAAACGTTCCAGGTAAAGGCGTTCCTGCCAGTGCCGTAGGGTGAAATCGTCTATATATTTAAAACTTTTCTCACAATTAATCCAGCTTTGCGAAGAAGCAAAAAGCTTTTGATAGCCAGTAATCAAGTCTCTATCTACAAGGTTTTTTAAACTTAAAGAAGGAATTGGAGTTTTATTATGCCGCCTTACTTCTACATCATCTTCCCAAACTACGTGTAGAATTACATTATCGTAATTTTTATCTTTTTCGTGCTGATGAAAATACCAGTCTGAAGCTTTGGTGTGTAACTCCACATTTCCTGCCCACACCTGCTCTCCTATTTTTAATCGGGCATTAAAAAAATCGGGTCCAGAATTAAAATTATGAGTACCGCTGTCTATAAGAAGTACTTTTTCTCCCTGCGTTGTTTCAGCATTGGTGAAATCGAATTTCTTGTATTTCCAGAGATAATGTAAAAAGTCTTCCCGCATCTTTTAAAATTAAAAAAATGCGATTCAAAATGGAGCTTTTAGGTTACTGCGGTAGCATTTGGGGGATTTCATCTATAATTTCATCTACCCAATAACGGTACATCAGGCCGCTGGGATGCAACCCATCTTCAGCAATAAGATCGGCATCGCGTTCGGCTTCACGAGAAATTGGAGTAATGTTATAAAAATCGACATTAAATTCTGCAGCCACTTTCTTAAAAACAGAATTAAATTCATCGATTTCAGCTCCAATAGTTTCGGCATTTTCCTGTCCAAAAGGCGTCACCCCATAGTCTGGAATACTTAAAGCAAAAACCCCTTTTTCTCTTCTTTTAGAATGATTAAGCGCCAGGTTAAAGATCTCACGCAATTCTTCTTCGTAATCTTCAATACTCTTTCCCTGGTATTGATTATTCACACCGATTAAAATAGAAACCAGGTCAAACTTCCTGGTATAATTAAGTTCAGATCGCATGGCGTTTAAAAGATTTCCGGTAGTCCAGCCCGTTTTAGCTATAATCTTAGGCGGTGCAACTTTATAGCCATTTTCATTTAGACGTGCTACCAGCTGTACCGGCCAGCGTTTGCTTTCAGGAACACTTTCTCCAATAGTATAAGAATCTCCCAGCGCGAGATAACTGTAATTCATACCTGAAGGATTATCTGTCTCAGATTCTGTGTTGGTATTTACTGAATTTGACGAACTACAACCAATTAATAAAGCTGCGAAAAGTAGCAAGTATAAATTTTTCATAGGAAATATTTCTAAGGCAATAATTAATGTATTTTGCAGCAATTTATGACTTTTACATCATTTTTAAATATGAAATTCTATTACTTTTTATTCTTTTTCAGTACGGTTTTAATGGCCCAAAATAGTCCGGTGGAAGAATTTTAGCACAATTTGCAAGACCATTGCGGTAAATCTTACGAAGGCACTATTAGCCAGGGAATGGGCAACGATAGTTTTGATGGAAAGACATTAATTATGCACGTAAGATCATGTAAAGAAAATGAAATTAGAATTCCATTTTTCGTAGGAGAAAATAGATCCCGAACCTGGATTTTAAGACTTCAGGATGGCAAAATTCAGCTTAAACATGATCACCGCAAACCCGATGGCAGCGAAGATAAAATAACTCAGTATGGCGGCGCGGCTTCTAATACCGGGTTAGCAAACATCCAGGTATTTCCTGCTGATGAAGAAACGGCCGAATTAATTCCCGCCGCAGCGACCAATGTTTGGTGGATTACCTTAAATGAAGACATTTTTAGCTATAATCTAAAAAGAATAGGTTCAAAAAGCAATTTTACGGTAGAATTTGATCTCACTAAATCCTTAGAAACTCCAGAGGCACCGTGGGGATGGGAAGAGTAATAGAATTTAAAATAGTTTAATAAGCTCCATTTCAATTCAGGTTAAATTTTACAGTAAAACTCAATTTTAATGATTTGTTTACCTTATTTTTAAAAGAAAACCGGCAGGTAAACTATGAAACACCAAACCAAAAGAAGGAGGTTGAAACCAGGGAAACTTCCAAAAGGGCACAGTCTAATTCTGAAACAGACCAGGAGAAACCTAAAAATGCCTTTATTCGATTCTTTTCAAAAATGGGATATTCAATTTGGATAACGGTGATGGTAGTAGGCGGTATAATTGCCTTCCTGATTTCCTTATTGGTACTATGAAAAGCTTAAAATGGTCCTTTTTTATATTTTGTATTCTTTTTACTCTTCTGCAAACTCTTTATTTTTTTAACATCCCACTCCCGGATTTTATCAATTTCTACCTTGCAAATTTTCTTTGCATGCCCATTGTATTAAGCATTTGTCTCTTTGCGGTACAGTTCCTTAAGAAGGACAAAACTTTACGTTTAAACCTTTTTACCGTGCTTTCAGCATTTGCAATGTATGCCATTTATTTTGAAGTTATTCTACCACCATTACATTGGAGATACACGGCCGATATTATTGATGTGTTTCTATATTTAATTGGAAGTTTTCTCTTTTATTTTCTTCAGAAATTACCATAGGTAAACTACCTCGAAGCGAGCTCACGAAGTATTCAACAAGAATATTCAGGAAAACATACTAAGATTAAATCTCTAATATGAGCTTAGCTTCCTTAAGCTGCCTTTCTGAATTTTTTACTAATATAAACTTCCCCGGCCTTAAGTCTATCCAGGTAAATTTTCATATCGTTTCTTACTTCAGAAGACATAATATACAAACCTATAATATTAGGAAAGGACATAGCTAAAATCATCATATCTGAAAAGCTTAAAACTGCCCCCAAACTTGTTGTTGCTCCAAGAACTACAAACAATAAGAACATCACTTTATAAACCATTTCTGATTTTAAACTCTTCCCAAATAAATAGGTCCAGGATCTCATTCCATAATAAGACCAGGAAACCATAGTAGAAAAGGCGAATAAAAATACGGCGAAAGCGAGAACTGCCGGGAACCAGGAAATTACACTACCAAATGCATCTGAGGTAAGCTCTACCCCTCCAAGTCCGTTTACTTCGTGCATACCTGTAAAAATAAGGACCAAAGCGGTCATGGTACACACTACCATGGTATCAATAAAAGGTTCTACTAAAGATGTAAAACCATCGGCTATAGGATTATTAGTTTTAGAAGCACTGTGGGCAATAGCAGCAGAACCCACACCGGCCTCACTGGAGAAAGCAGCACGTTGTAGTCCAATAATTAACACCCCAATAAATCCTCCTTTTAGAGCATCGGCAGAAAGCGCTCCATTAAAGATTGCTGAAAATGCGCCACCTATATTCTCTATATGAGTACCAATTACAATAGCACACCCCACAATATAAACCATTGCCATAAAAGGAACTACTTTACCTGTAACCTTAGCAATGCTATTAATACCACCAATAATTACTACTCCCACAAGGATAGCAAAACCAACTCCGAACCAAAATCCGTGACCTTCTAGAAAAGGTAGTTGCTCAGAAACAATCTTAAAAGCCTGATTGGATTGCAGCATATTACCACCACCAAAAGAAGCTCCTACTCCCAACACTGCGAAAAAAGAAGCCAGGAATTTCCCCAGCCCTCTCATATTTCTTTTTTCCAGGCCATAGCGCAAATAATTCATTGGGCCACCAAAAATTCGCCCTTCATCGTTAATAAAACGATATTTTACACCCAGAGTACATTCCACAAACTTTAGTGACATAGCGAAGAAACCTGCTAAAAACATCCAAAAAGTTGCACCGGCTCCTCCAAGGGAAATAGCCACCGCAACACCAGCAATATTACCCAAACCAACTGTTGCAGAAACCGCTGTGGCCATAGCCTGGAAATGCGTAATAGTTCCCGGCGCATTTGGATCGTCATATTTACCCCTGGCAAGATCTATGGAATGTTTGAATCCGCGAATATTTATAAAACCAAGTCTGAAAGTAAAAAAGATACTCCCAATAATTAGCCACATTACAATAAAAGGAATCGCATTCTTTTTTACATCTCCATTAGGGTGTAATAATGGTTGTGGCTCATCATAAATTACTTCAGCAAAAACATGAGCATCCTGCTCTACCACATCACTGGTACTATTGGGATCAAAAATTACATGGCCTTCCTTTATGAGGTAATTCAGTTTTCCTTTTACCGGAGAGTAAACATCAATCTCTTCTCCTGTAATGGTTTCCAGGATAGCAATCTTGTCGCCTTCATCAACCTCTGCCTTTTTATCGACTAGCCATTCTTTTAAAGTATAGGAATTATCACTGGTTGCATCCCATTCAGGGATAGGAATTTGTTTACTGGGTGTATATACTACGGGATCAAATAGTCCAATTGAAGCAAACGGGTCCCAAAATAAAATTCCTCCCAAAAAATCTACGGCAGGCTGGACATTACTATTAAAAATTTCAGTAATAGATTCTGCTGGAATCGTAAAGGACTTAGAGATGGAATTATTATTAGCATCGGTAACTTTAACAGAGTGCTCCATTCCCTCTATCAACCCGGTAGACTTCCGTGCATCTAAAGCAGTAGATTGATTACTCCATTTGTATTGATAAGGCTTTTTACCTCCCTGTACTTTTACTTCGGCAACACCATCGTTAATTTCACGAGAAGGATTTGTAAGATCTACTTCTATTTGAAATTCTGAATTTTCATCTACCTGTGCATTTGTAATGGCTGTTAGCATTAGAAATATACTCGTAAAAAGCCATAAATTCCTCATAAACAAAATCTATTTTATTATTACCTAATTTAAAAAAATACTCTTTTAGATGGCGGTTAATAGTTTACTAAATTTTCAACCAATCAATTTTTTAGTAAAGTCTACTTTTTTGGAACCAAAATCATCTTCTGAAAAAGAACGTACTAACTCGCTTTAAGTCGACAGTGCTATTAATCAATAAAACCCTGTGCTTTCATCCATTCATCGTTGAAAATTTTTCCAACATACCTACTTCCATGGTCATGAAATAAAACCACTACTACATCATCTTTAGTAAAATGCTCTTTTAACTGAAGTAATCCTTTTGCCGCAGCTCCAGCCGAATTTCCTAAGAAAAAGCCTTCTTCTTCAGCAAGTTTTCGGGTATAAATTGCCGCATCTTTATCGGTCACTTTAGTGAAGCCGTCAATTACGCTAAATTCTACATTTTTTGGCAAAATATCTTCTCCAATTCCTTCAGTGATATAAGGATAGATCTCCTTTTCATCGAACTCACCGGTTTCATGGTATTTCTTAAAAACTGAACCGTAAGTATCAATTCCCCAAACTTTAATATTCGGATTTTTCTCTTTTAAATATTTACCAACTCCAGAAATAGTTCCGCCGGTACCAACACCTACAACAAAGTGAGTCACTTTTCCATCGGTTTGTTCCCAAATTTCAGGCCCGGTACTTTCGTAATGTGCTTTAGTATTGGCCAAATTATCATACTGATTCACGTACCAGGAATTTGGCGTTTCCTCGGCCATTCTTTTAGAGGTTGAATAGTAAGAACGTGGATCTTCGGGTGCAACTTCAGTAGGGCAAACAATTACTTCGCAACCTACAGCTTTTAGAATATCAATTTTCTCTTTACTCTGCTTATCAGAAAGTACACAAACCATCTTGTATCCTTTCACAATTGCTGCCAGCGCCAGACCCATCCCGGTATTCCCGGAAGTTCCTTCAATAATAGTCCCGCCTGGTTTTAATTTCCCACTAGCTTCCGCTTCTTCTACCATTTTTACCGCCATACGATCTTTAACCGAATTTCCAGGGTTAAAAGTTTCATATTTTGCCAAAACAAGCGCATCAATATCTTTAGTGATCTTATTCATTTTAACCATTGGCGTATTACCAATAGTTCCCAATATATTTTCTACGTAATCCATTTTTTTATTTTTGAAGCTGCAAAGGTAAAAAATTGAATTTACTTCAATAGAAATACCTAAACCACTTTATTTTTTAAACTTTATTCAAACTTAATTGCTCTTGAAGGAGAAATCTTCGAAATTATTATTGAAGGAATTATAAGCATTAGCATACATAAAACCAATGTTCCCAGGTTTACTGCCAGGATATAGTCCCAGTTTAAATAAACAGGAACTTCTGTCACGTAATATGTACTGGGATCTAGCGGAACGAGCTTAAAATACTTCTGAAGCAATAAAAGCCCCAGCCCAATTAAATTCCCCCAAAAAAGTCCTTTAATAATAAGGTAACCTGCGTTATAAAGAAAAATCTTTCTAATGCTCCAATCGTTTCCACCCAATGCTTTTAAAATACCTATCATTTGGGTGCGTTCCAGTATTAAAACCAGTAAAGCGGTAATCATATTTATTCCCGCTACCAGGATCATAATTCCTATAATCAGCGCGATATTAAAATCGAAAAGCGCCAGCCATTCAAAAATAGAATAGTATGTCTGGGTAATGGTTAGTGTGTCTAAAAAAGAGCCGGTGTTCTCATAAACTTCCTGGCCCTTTTTATCAATTTCATTAAAATCATTTAGAAAAAGTTCAAAATTTCCTACTTGATTTTCTTCCCAGCGATTAAGCCGCTGAATATGCCGAATATCGGCCAGCACATATAGTTTATCAAACTCCATAAACCCCGAATCGTAAATTCCGGTGATCACAAAGCCACGGGTTAAAGGGCGTTCACTGCCATCCCTTAAAAAGTAAGTAGGTATTTTATCGCCAACATTTAATTGAAGCCTATTGGCCAGGTATGAAGAAATTAAAACCTCATCATTAAGTTTATCAGCAACATTTGGCAGCTCACCTTCTACCAGAAAATCTTTAAAATAATTCCAGTTGTAATCGGTTCCCACACCCTTTACAATCACTCCTTCAAAATCGGTTTCTGTTCTAATTATCCCAAACTTAGTAGCTACCGCCTGAACGTGAGCAATACCTTCAACCTTATTGAATTCAGGGTAAAATTCCTGGTTTTTATCTACAGGGGTAAGCGTAACCTGCGAACTATTATTATCGTAATTTGAGATATTGATATGCCCATTAAAAGCGGCGATCTTATCTCTTATTTTTTCCTGCAAACCAAGCCCGGTGGCGAAAGAAACAAGCATCATTACCACTCCGATTGCAATTGCCATAATTGCTATTTTTATAATAGGAGCAGAAATACTACTTTTATGGCTCTTACCGCCAATTAGGCGTTTAACAACAAAAAATTCAAAATTCAAACTATCACGATGCTTAAAAGGTTATTCAAAAGTACATTTTTATTCGCTTTTATAGGTATTCTTTCCTGCGGAAACCAAAATAAGAAAGAGCAAACTTCAGAAGAAATTGCATTAAATAATAAGAAGCAACCAGTTGTTGCTGAAATTATCCTTGCAGCAAATCGCACAGAAGCTTATTTACCTCTGCTAGAAAACAAAAAAGTAGGGATTGTGGGCAACCAAACTTCAATTATGAAGAATAGAAATGGTGGTTATACGCACGTAGTAGATTCTTTGCTTGCCTTAGATGTAAACCTGGTAAGAGGTTTTGCTCCCGAGCACGGTTTTCGCGGCACTGCTGATGCTGGAGAAGCAGTAGAAGACGGTAAAGATACACAAACCGGCTTACCGGTAATTTCTCTTTACGGGGATAATAAAAAGCCCAAAGCTGAACAACTTGAAGATCTTGATATTTTAATTTTTGACCTGCAGGATGTGGGAAGCAGGTTTTATACCTACATTTCTTCACTACATTACGTAATGGAAGCTTGCGCTGAAAATGATGTAAAACTTATTGTATTTGATCGTCCAAATCCAAATGGGCATTATATAGACGGGCCTATCCTTGAAACAGAATTTAAAAGTTTTGTAGGTATGCATCCAATTCCAACAGTTCACGGATTAACTATGGGAGAATATGCGAAAATGATCAATGGAGAAAAGTGGCTAAAAGACGGAATTCAATGTGAACTGGAGGTGATAGAAATGGAAAATTACGAGCACTCTAAATCTTATGATCTTCCGGTTAAACCCTCACCAAATTTACCTAATGCACAGGCTATAAACTTATATCCTAGTTTATGTTTTTTTGAAGGAACCAATGTAAATGCCGGCCGCGGAACCGACAAGCAATTCCAGGTATTCGGATCCCCATTTTTAAATGAAGATTATTTTGATTTCACATATACCCCAGAATCTAAAGCCGGAGCAAAAAATCCGAAGCACCTGGGAAAAGAATGCTACGGAAGAGATCTTAGTCAAATAGCTCCTTTAAAGCAAATAAACTTAGAATGGCTTATAGAAGCTTATCAGAATACTGAGAATAAAGATGAATTCTTCAATGCTTTTTTCACAAAACTGGCGGGAACAAAGAAGCTGCAATCTCAAATAGAAGAAGGTTTATCTGGACAGGAAATAAGGGAAACCTGGCAGAAAGGACTGGCAAAATTTTCAGAAAAAAGAAAAGAATATTTGCTATATTAAGGGAAAATAATTCCCTGTGATCAATTTAGAAACTTTCAGCTTTTGGCCTTCGGCTTTTATGTTGGCAATTCTATTGCTAGCAGTATTAGCCATTGTTAGTTTACTGAGGCAAAAGTTAAAGGCGAGACATCAATTGATCTGGTTACTTATAATTATCTTCCTACCCTTTTTCGGGCCAATATTGTATTTTCTAATTAGTCGACCCTTAAGAATGACTCAACCTTTTGATTTTACTGGCATTATGCTGGTATTTCTCTAATAAAAGCGTTGTTGAAATGACCGGGTTTTTATAAATTAGAAGCTATAAC
>VMHT01054017.1_pt1 | contig 12447 bp, 12 predicted proteins | sample 4693611 | NCBI WGS metagenome assembly VMHT01 (sample SAMN12280063, study PRJNA550983) | marine metagenome | isolation source: seawater sampled from same location over 5 years 0.02-0.2 micron viral filtrate | place: USA: collected off the coast of southern California halfway between the port... ...
AACGATGAATCACAACCTAACTACAAGTCGGCACCGATCGCCATCGAACCCAAATCACTGGAAGTCAAAATCAGAGAAAAGGATATCTTCGAGCAGATGAGAGGCAAGAAAACAAAGAAATGATAGTTTCATACTTTACACTATACAATATATATCAGTGGTATCGATACCTTAAAAAAACCCTAAGGGATTTTAGAATAACCTAAATATAGAGTGTTTTCGTGTGAGTGTGATAAAGTATCTCGTGTGGGAGATCCTAGAGGGTTTTGTCGGACCATACCACAAACCCTTCTAACCTTAGGGTATTTAAAGATTGGTTAGGGTAAAATAGCATATGGAACAACCGAAAATGATCGATGAGAAAGAGATTAGACTTTTGCTGAAAAACATACAAAAGAAGGAAATCTTAGATGCCAATAAACTTTCTGTTAAGGATATGTTTAGAATCTGTCGCTGTGTCGCACCCGAGCACGACAAAGAGTTAAGAAAGCGATGCGATAATTACGCTGCTGCGAAATGTCCATTGAACAAGTCCTTCCCAGTGATTGTGTCTCAGATGTTCTTGAATTGTGTCTGGTGGGAGACCTTCGGACCTGACAGCTTCGAATATACCACCGAACAAATGTCAGAAATTATGCGTCGTATGAAGGCTGTCAATAAGCAGTGTGATCGTATAGTGCGACAATCGAAGGAAGCGGAAAAGGAGAAGGAGCGTGTGTTAGAAGAGAAGGGACTTATCACTCAGCAAGAACTGGATCGAGAACTTGATGAACAGAAGCGAAAATACGAAGAGAAAATGGATGACCAGTATCGCGAAAATAGGAATGCCTACAAGACGCTTCAGAGGAAAGTCGCGGATATGAAGTCCGATCGCAACCATGTCGCTAGCGAACTCAATCGCATCAAACACGAAGCAGAATATTTGCGGAAAGAGAACGAAGAACTTATGCGTCAGCTCCAGCAATCTTCTATCCCTCCACACGATTAACAGCGACTTCATAGATTTCGGGATCCATCTCAATCCCGATAAAGTTGCGATTCATATTCTTACAAGCGACCCCCGTCGATCCAGAGCCCATCGTAGGATCTAAAACCACATCCCCTTCTTTTGAATAATATTTTAGGATCCATTCCATCAGAGCAATCGGTTTCTCTGTTGAGTGTTTCCCCCGAGTAGATTTAATCTCAAGCATAGATGTTGGTAGAGGAGGGTCATATTGTGGTGAATGAGCGTCTTTACCTTTACCTGTTTGACTTCGCCATTGGTTGCCGTTAATGTGTCCGCCATATGTTCCTTTATCTGTTTCTTTCACAACTGACACAGGGAGCGGAGGTTCGTAGAGATGCTTGATGACCTTATCATCAGGATTATCTCCACCGGAACCGTAGGTCGGGCCGTTCTGAGATTTCGTCGCTACTTTCTGAGACTTATGCTGATGACTTGAGATATCATAGAAGGGCAACTTCTCGTAGAAGACATAGACCATCTCGTGTTTCCGCATCGGCATCTTCTTCGAGCTCAAGAACCCACACGGCGCCGACTTGACCCATACGAGATCATATCGAAAGGGACATTTCTTTGGTGCCGACTGAATCAAATCAATACCGAACTTCGTGGTTGTCGTCATAAAGATAGGGGTCCTTAGTTTCTTGATTCGCATAATCTCTTTCCAGAATTGGGCATGGTCTATCTTACAATCCCAGGCACAGGAGGTCTGTCCATAAGGTAGGTCGCAGAAAATCAGATCGACAGAGTCATCATCCAGTTGTTTCATCTCATTCAGACAATCACCTTGTAATAGCATTGACATTGTATAGTCATAGCCAGATAAAAAGTATCACACAAAAAATCAAACTTTATCGAGATCCTCTTGATAAATCGTAGGACCCGGAACCTCTTGAAACAGACCCCACGAATAATAGGCGAACAGATTCAACTCCTTCATCACTAACTTATATTGCCACTTCGCTCGAAGCTCTTTCTCTTCCATCTTATATACTTGTCGTAGATGATATTTTATATCATCTGGGACATCTAACCGATTGATGAACATTAGATCCCTATACATTGACTCGATCTTGTTCTCTCGCATTTTCTGCGAAAGGAATCGGTCATAGTCAAACATAGCCAACCTTAGAAAAAAGAAGGAGGTCTCAAAATCAAGGATTTGGGATATCTTCTTCTGGATACTCTAGATCCATGTCTTCCATATCCTTTTTCTTGCTTTCATCCGGACAAGAAGGCGAGCGATAGATGATACACTTGTCCAAGCCATTACAGATGGCTGGCTTCGATACCTCATAAGCCTTGAATTTGGAACGGAACTGTCCGATGATATCGTCATCGATCATCGGCGATTGCTCGATCAAGCGGTCATACTCAGACCTACAGATCTTCAAGAAGTCTGATGCGTTCTGTCTTCGCTTTGGATCGAGAGCAAGTTCGATGCTGATATTGCGACCGAGCTTCGACCACGCGACTCCTGAGGACCGATGTGATTCCATACACTCGGCTACCTTCAAGAAGTTCTGGAGCGTCCCTAAAATACCAGCAAAGATATTCACTCCTCCGACTATCGCCGAGGCTGTGCTTTTACCCTCCTCTGAGATAAACGAATCCATGCCAACATTCGCAGCTCCCGATAAGGTCGAGAGGATAATCACGGGGATACTGAAGGCATAGTATCGTCTCCTATACTTCTTCTCACTTCGTCCATGGAGCCATCGATAACACGATGCTTTCTCGGACCACTCTGATAATAGCTTCTCGCACTCGCAAGACCATACTTCGGCAAAGACTCCGCTCATCTATACCCAAGGTAATGATTTTTTTCTGTTTTCTCGTTCTTCAAATAATATATAGGTCAAGGGTATAATCAAATGAGTTATTGGGTTGCTGATGATGTTGTCAAAGTTGGCGAAACTGCTGTCTCGATCCCCGCGGAGCAAGGCCTCTCCTATAAAGTCGGTGCGACCGCTCGTCGAGTCTCGTTTGAGGTGCCTCGCTCGGTGAAGTTTCTGTCGGGTAAAGACTCTTATCTTGAGTTCGACCTTGAGATCGAGCACCCAGCGGTCCAAGCGCAAGTCGGCAAGACTCGTCTTCAGTGGGACCCTGCGGGCGCAGGAATGATGATCCAGAACCTTCGGATCTATACCGCTGACCGGATGCTCTTGGAAGAGATTAATGAGTATAATCAGTTGGTCGCCGTTCGCTCTGATTACGATACCGATGCTTCGCGCCGTGGTTCTCGTGCTCTGATGGAGGGTGGCACCATCTATAATCCTCAGAACAGTTCTACTCGTGGTGCGTCCCAGTCCGAATATGCGGATCTCCACACGAACCCATGGTTCAAGACCACTGGTTCAGCGGGTCCGAAGACAGCATACGATGAGACCACCATGGGCAATGTCGTTCATTGCTGTGTCCCGATTCACTCGGGTGTCTTCTCCGGTTCCATCTACCCGAACATGCTGACGGGTCTGTATATCGAGATGGACTTGATGCCAGCACCTCGGGTTGTTAAGCAGTTAGATTCGGTGAGCAAGATGCGTCGTCGCCCCCTGAACCCAGTCGTTCACACTCTCCAACTGGACAACGCAACTGAGGTCACCACCTTGGCAGCGGGTGGAGGTGCCCGAACAATTGATGCGATCTTCTTTGACTTTGCGAATCAGTGCGATACTCTGGACAACTTCCCATTCGTGGTTGGCGAGTGCGTCAATTTCATCAATCGCAACAATCCTGCGGCACTCGAGGCGAACATTGATGGAACAGGAGGCGGTGCCTTCGCTTTAGCGACTATCTCCCAGATTGAGATGGATGCGACTCTCGCTGCTGCGGGAGTCAATCGTGTCAAGGTCACCTTCGCGAATACCATAGATAATCTTGCTGCGGGTGGTGGTCGTGGTGCGGTGATCGATAATGACAGCATTATGATTTCGATGGGGGTCGCCTTGGCAGCGAGTTTCCCGGTTCAGTATGAGGTGAAGAATCTGAATCTGGTCGCGCACCAAGTGGATCTTGACCCATCCTACGAACAAGGGATGCTCGCGAAGGCTCGCTCGGGAGGTTCGATCGAGTTTGATATCGCTTCCTACACAAACTACAAGAACTCACTGCTAGCAAGCGAACGTCAGGGCACCTTCTTGATTCACGCGAATAACGCACGAGCGAAGGCATCACTCATCATCCCAACTGATTCTACCCCTTACACAGACGCTCAACTCGTATCTTCTGTCAATTCCTATGAGGTCACTCAGGACGATATGGACATCTTCCTGAACTCGGCACGACAGGGCATCGCTGGATGCTGTGATTTCTTGACTTCGGTTCAGTTCCAAGTCGACGGAAAGCTCGTCCCCTCGCGCCCCGTCTCCACGAAGAAGATCGCCACACGCAAGAGTATCGATGCCTTCCATCTCTTCGAGCTAGAAAAGACTCTTGATAATTCGGGAATCACCCCTCACTCTTTCAAGAAGTTCCAAGAAAACTTCCTCCTCGGTCGTGGCTTCGCTGTGAATAACGGGGTGATGGATTTAAGGGATAAAGACTTCAGCGTCATCCTCAACTATGCGGAGACCACGGCACCGACCAAGAACAAGATGTTCTCCACCTTCGTCCATCATCTGCGTCGCATCGAGATCAAGAGCGGTCAGGCGAGAGTTGTGGTTTAATTTCTTTATGAATAATTATCTAGACACTCGGTATAGATGTCCGACGTCAAACGCTATCTCAAAACTACCAAGTTCGGAAACAAGGATGAATTGAAGACCCCTGAGCTACGACGCTTGATACGAGCACACAATAAACTGATGGCAATCTCAATCCCGAAAGGGGCGAAACGCGCCGATATCCTGAAACTCATTACCGATAACGGATACCGCGTAGATCACGCATCTGCCACCCTCGTCCCAACCAAAGCGATGAAACGCAAACCCAAGGTCACGGCACAAAAAGCAGATAAATTATTCCCCCGAAAAAAACCTTGACATAGTGTATAGATGGCATACGGAAGCGGTTCTGGCAGCGGTAGCAGTGGAATGAGTCCTCCTAAGAGCGAATCGAAACCTAAGATGAGTAGCGGTAAGATGTCCGACAAACAAAAGGCAGACTTGAAGAAACACATGACCCAACACAAGGATATGAAAGATATGTCCCCTTCCCAACTCAAGTCGCATCGTATGAAGATGATGAGTCGCATGCGAAAGGGGATGAGCATCAGTCAAGCTCACAAGGACATAATGAAGTGAAAAAAATATATGTTTATTTCTCTCTTGCGTTTTTTTAGCTGTATATATATCATAATATACAGATGACCAGTCGATTTCTTGAGCTCAGACCCGATAATGTCAATTCCACCGCGAAGATTAGCTTCAAGGCTGGATTCCCGGTGCTATCATTCACCATCCAGAGCCAGGCGGCGATTCTTGACCCGCGCTCGATCCGCATCAACGGCAACCTAGAGGTCTATCGCAACAATGCTGTTCCCCCTGAACCCGTTCAGGGACAAGCGGGCGGTGATGCCCATCCCATCAGTATGGACAATCGCCTCGGCATCTATGCGATGTGGGATCAACTGGTCGTGCGTCACAACAGGACCAAGCAAGTTGTGGAGCACATCAGACACTACCCTCGCTACATGTCGAGCTACCTCGGTCTGACATCCTCGAAGCAAGATCTCCTGGGTCATCTAGGCGAAACTGCCCTGATGATGCCGAACGCACAGGCGATGCTTCGTAATGTTGTGTCCTCGTCTGCGGGTCGCACGGCGGCGAATGGAGCGAACAAGCGTCCGTTCTCGTGCCATCTGCCTTCGGGATTCTCGATGTCGGGCAACCCGATTAACCTGATGGAGAGTTCGGTCGGTGGATTCCAGATTGAACTTCACCTGTCGCCCGATAGCAACTGCCTCTTCTCTGTGGATGGGACGGTGGATGCGACCAACGCGGATGCTCACTACCAACTGTCGGACTTGTCGCTCTCCTGCGAAGTGATGGATATCCCCGAAGAGAAGATGTCGGAGATGGCAGCGCAGACCTCGGGTGCCTTGGACTTCAACACGATCTCCACGGTCTATACGTCCTTCAACACGGGCAACGCTCAGCTTCAGTATGACGTCGGCTTGAAGAACCTTCAGTCGGTATTTATGACCTTCTGCCCATCCAAGAATATCAATACCTTACAACAGAACGGTCTTGCGACTTACTACCCCTCCGAATCTACGGACGCACGAGTGGATTTCAAAACGGTCCAGTTCTTGCGAGGCGGTCAGAAGTATCCGGTTGATTTCGATATGGTCACCAACGTGGAAGATGCCCAGAATAATGCGACCGCTGCTCCGAACGGTGGCTCCCTCGCGACATCAGACGGACAACTCGTGAAGCAGTTCGCTGAGGCAATCATCCCTGAGTATGCCCTGGACCGATCGTCCATCACCCCGCTCAACGTGAATCGCAACTTCACCCTCTCTGAGAACGGCACGACGGTTGCGTCCTACAAGCAGATCCCCGACGGAGGCGGTCTCTTCGGTATCGGAATGCGCTACTCACAGTTCGGGATGGGCCAAGATTTCTCGACTCAGCAGTGGGGGGTCTCTCTCGATAACAAGTTGCTTACGGACAACCCGATCTCCACGTTCATCTACTTCAAGAATAAATCGACGCTTGTCTGGAGCCCGCAGGGTGTCCAAGTATTATCCTGATGAAATATTTTTCGTTTGAATCTCAGAAAACTTATCTCCGTAAGACTATACTATGATACAAGGCAACATCTACAAACTGCTCGATCACACAAACGGATCTTTCTACATCGGCTCCACAATAAAGGACTTAAAGACTCGCTTGAAAGGCCACGAAACATCGGCACGATCTTCCGCAGAGGGATATGGACTTGCTTCCAAACCCATCATCCTGAATGGAGACTATTCTATACAATTGGTAGAGAAGTGTGAATGTGAAGATAGGAAGGGTCTCTTAGAGCGAGAGCAACATTACATGGATTATTATCCTCGCTGTATCAATCGCAATCGTGCGTGCCTGATGCCACAGGTAAAGCGCGAACTCGACAAACAGCGATATGAACGGAACAAACCAACCATCCTTGAAAAAAAGCGTGAGTATGATAAGACGTATATTGACTGCCCATGCGGGGGCGGATATTCGATGTCGCACCGAGCACGACATCTCTCATCTCGAAAATGTAAGAATTTCCACATAAATAATAATCTGGAACAATGTTATATATGTCGTCGGTCCTGAGTCTCGTCCTTTCGTATTGTCAGAACGATTATCTGAAGGCCGAGAAAGAGATGGATAAACTACGAAACAAGGCTCTCGCTCTGGAGACCGACAGCGACTCGGAAGACTCTGACTATGTCCCTGAGGATCCCGACGAAAGCGATGAAGAGTATAGTCAAGAGGAAGTGGTAGAAGAACATGTCACAATCATTCGATATGCGTCGGGTCATTATCGCTTGAAATAATCTAATTTATACCCAGAAAATATTTTCTTGTTTTCTCTACGTGATATATTTATAGCGTATGTTATATCACCATGGCTGAAGTTCCCGATCTCCTCCGTCTTTCCAAAGTCCCAAGCAACTTAGCCCAGAGCGTCGAGACCGACCTGCTGGAAACCTCTACCTTCCAAGAAGCAACTTCCACGGGAACGGGTTTCGCTCGCTTCGATCTTCAGCAGAAGGGTTTCCTTCACAGCCACTCGAAACTCTTCGTTTCCCTCGTGCCGATGGCCGGTCAAGCGGGAGTCGCTGCCGTGCCCCCGAACGTCGGTATTGGGTCCGTGATTCAGCGTGCTGTCCTCAAGTGTGGCAACCAAACCCTGAATGAGATTGATGACTGGAATCACCTCCATATGATAAAGAGTGCTCAGATTGATAACGAGAACAACGTGGAGCGCGAATACTATACAACCGGTCGCGTGATGAACCACAAGTTTATCTTCGATGCTGCGTTAGCAGCGGGTCCAGTTCCACGGGAAGCGAATGAATCCGCGTTCTACGGCTTAGACAACGGTCGTGATTACCTAGTTGCGGGTGGGGTGGAAGGAGCACTCTGCGAACCGATGCCCTTCGCCCAGATTCTCGCAGGATCTCCGACTGAGTCTCCCGTCTATTCCATCGATCTCTCCGATCTCTTCCCCTTCTTGAAAACACACTCGCTCCCGCTCTACATGATCGAACAGCAGATATCGGTTGAACTTCACTGGGCACCGACTGATGACAAGCGTATCCAACTCTCGGTGGCAAAGACGGCCGCAACTGCCGACTACAAGATTGACACAGCAGAACTGAAACTCGCCGCGGATTACATCTACTACACAGATGGCGATATTATGGATCGCTACCGGGAGGCAAACAAATCGCTTGAATTCTCCTTCCCTGACTACCGACTCTCCAAATCCACCATCACAGTTGACGAACTCGCTGCGGGTATTGTCCGTAATGTCGGGATGGCGAACCGTCTCTGCTCGCGCGTGATTAGTATCGTCTCCGATGATACGACGGGCGACCAATCCATCCTCGGACCATACAATAGCATCTGTCCTGTTCGCTCTGCTGCGGGTGCGGCAGGCGGTGAGACCGGTGCCGTGAAATACAACGTTCGCTACAATGATCGCTTCGAGTTCCCGACTGCCCTTGACAATAAAGCACAGATTTTCACCCACTTCACACGATCAGAGGGAGTCCCCTTCGTCACCCCTGAAGAATTTGCCGATGAATATCCGGGTCTGACAGTCAAGACCTACAACTCACGTGCCCAGTCCAACTTCCTCCGTGGATCTTTCTGGATGGTTGGCACTCGCTTGACCACGGGTCGCGTCGGTGTCCGTGGCATCGAGGTTCATCTCACTCAGGCGGACATGGCAGCGCTCGCAGCGGGATATACTCTTCGCACATTCTGTGAGTATGCGAGACTCGCTCGCCTAGAGTCGGGTTTCCTCCAGGTCTTCAATGCCTAAGTCTCTCCTTTCTGATTTTTCACAACTCACATTTTAATCTAACGGATGGTAAATATGAGTGCCCCTTATGAAGACACGTTGCTCTTAGAATGCTCGAGGGATCAAGCCGAGCAGAAGCAAGCGGGCGACCCGAGCACCTGGACGACTCAACTGAATAATAATGTTCTCTTGCTACCCGGCGACAAGGTGAATGTGTTTAACTCGTTCGTGAATGACGCAGGGTCGGGTTCAACCAATCCCGTAGAATTCAGGGGAGCGAAACTCGGTGAAACCACCAAAATCAAGGTTCTCACCCCGAATGCGAATAATCCAAAGACCTATGATCCAGCGACCGAGAAGTTCTATGAAGTCTTCAAAGAGTTCGACACAACCGAAAAGACCATTCAACTGAAGGATAACGAAGCCCATCTCACGCTGAATTATTTTAAGAGCATGGACGGGTTATCGTATGTCCAAAACCCACGGAGATTTATGCCTCAGACCCGCGATCTTGCGGTCGCTACCTCGCAGAGTCGGTGGCAAGTGGATGATGAACTCGCGCAAGGACGCGTGAATCTGGAGCGAGCGAAGATTACTTCGGCTACGCTTCCGAACGCAGATGATAGCGATGTGTATGGATATGTGATAGACGATCTCACGAGCATCCGCAACTCTCAAGTCGGAGGGGTCTTCACCCACTTTGGGGCAATCCAGCGATGGATTCTGAAGAACGATAATTCACGCTATACTCTTATGCGTCGCAATCGCAATGTCTATCCTCTGAATCCAAACGTCCCTGCCAACTATGTCATCGATCCAGACTTCTTCCCTCCCTACTACGCACGAGATCCCGAATACTTTGATTATGATATCTATCGCGAAGAACTCGTGCTCTCGGTCGAGGAAGGGTTTTCGTCTGCCCAGAACATCGCGGATCTCCTCACGAAACAGATGCGTCAGACTGAGTTGATGGAGACCGAGGAAATCTTACACACACCCGAACCCGATGCGGTTTCCAATGGACCTGCCATCACCTACCCTATCAATAAACGGATTGAATCCAAGACCTACAAGACGTTCGCTGCTTGTAATGAAACCACGATGAAACGAGACTTATATGCGAGGGCACTCGATAACGGGACCGTCGTGGCAGATGTCGCCAATCCCGTCAATTCGGATGGCGAGACAGGGGTCGTTTTACACGTGGTCGGAGGTCTCTATGAAGTCACGGATGCGACCAACTACGAGGCAGCGAAGTATTATCAAGGCTACGAATTCATCGGGGTCAAGCGACCGGAGATCTACGAGACGGGAACCGCTCTGAATGATATCTTCGGCATCAAACTCTTCCAAGATCACTTACTCGCAAACAACGCAACCGAAGGCATCGTGTTAGATATGCCGTATTATGAACCGCTCGCTCTGGCACAAGGCATCTATAGACCGTCCCTCCAACTGGATCGGATGAAACTATTCTTTGAAGCCCAAGGTCTCTATCCTGAACTCTTTAGTGAGGAGAATGTTATCAATATGTATAGAAGTGCGGACAATCCATATTGGCACACGGGGACGGGTGCGGTCTTTGTTTCGGAGAACAACGCTCGATTCCTTCACTTCAACGCGGGGGTCTCGGCGGCAGAGATTGGGATGGATATGAACAATAATATCATCAGCGCAGATGTGGGACGACAAGTCGGAGGTCTCTTACCCGATACTGATTTTACCCAACTCGGCAACTCATACTACAACTATCGAGGGACGAATGATATCGCGGGCACAGGTGATGTCTTCAATCGTGCCTTGACGGATAGAACGCAATCCGATCCCTTCTATACCTTCTACAATCCAAATGACAAGGATGTCTTCTATGATATCCCAAACAATCTCCAAGATGGTGCCCCGAGTTCGCTCACCTATGGATTCGCGGGTTCCCTCGGTCAGGAGGCAGCAACCAACAAGATCATCCTGTATCCGAACAAGATTCTCAAAACCACAGGGGATGGGGTCGGATTACCCGACCACTTCTACGACACTCACGGAGGCGCAGTCCGTCTAATGGCAGCGGAACAAAAACTCGGGTTCGATCGACATTGGAATGCGTGGGGCACGGCTTGTATCACTCTCTGCTCGGGCATACCGACCATCGCGTGGGCATCGGGGATTGATTCAGCGGGTGCGGGCACCCCTCCGATCTTCCAATTCAAACCGGGAGAGCAAGGTCCGGGTATCGCTCAACCCAACTCACTTGTTCCTGTCTTCCCTGATGAAAACACGGCAGGACCTCCTACCTCCAATCCCCAACTTGAGGCTAATCTATACAATCGGTATAGTTATTGTGGAGCAGACTTCCCTGAGATAGGCTTCGATGGCTCTTACTTCTTCTTCAGGAATCTCCATACCCCGTTGAACGATGGCAACCTCTTACTCACCGAACAGACGAGTGGTGAGCAGGCAGAGGCAGCAACCGATGTCTATAAGATCAATCCGACTCAGCAGTATGTGAATTACACTCCGACGATGTTCCCTTACGAACAATCGAATGAATATCATCTCCAAGGCACGGCACCCGCCCCCACAGCGAACGACCGTGCTTTAGTCCGCACGAATAGGAATCTCACCCCGTTCGCCATCTTTGATACAACCACCGGCATCTTCATCGAAGACTTTGGTGCGACAGAATCCACGTGGGAGCGTAGTTTGTTCGGCAGACTTGGGTTCTCGTATGAGCAGTTCCACTCATCCGCGAACAATCGAAACCAACGGATTACCACGACCAACAATCAAGACTTATCACATGCGACGACCAACTGCCTGATTGAAGCGAAGGATTCCAAGACCTGGAATGTGAATCAGTTTAATCAACCTGTCTATGATGGGTCATTATCCCACCCTCAGAATATCTATGTCTCGGCGACCATCCCTCCACCTGTGGCGACCGACTATCATCTTGTAAGACAACTGCCACGCATCACGCAACCAGCGACCTCCATCACCATCCCCGCACGAAACTACCCGATATCCTTAGAGGAAGGGTATTTCACCATCCGTTCAGATATCATTCCTCAGTCCTCCTTCATCTCGGGCACCGGCAATACACATCTGCCTGTCGTAGGCATCGTGGATAAACAGAATCCCATAGGCGACTTCTACATCACGGGAGAATCAGATCTAACATTTACGGTCACCAAACCGCAGATGTTAAACAACATAAGAATACAGATAACGGATCCCGATGGATCCTTAGCCCCAGTCGGCCCGAAGTCAGCGGTCATCTTCAAACTCACACGAGAGCGTCAATTGGCAACCGAAGTCGCGAAAGAAGTATATGAGGATTTCCTCAAGACTCAGACCAAGGCATAATTCACATAAGGATGTTTCCTTCTAGACTTCGAGTGAATCGTGGTTTGGAAATCACCTTCCACAAATATCGCAGGATAATAATAGGACATGGGATAAGGGAAGGAATGCAACATCACGTCCATCGCCCTAAC
>VMHT01198579.1_pt1 | contig 12447 bp, 7 predicted proteins | sample 4693611 | NCBI WGS metagenome assembly VMHT01 (sample SAMN12280063, study PRJNA550983) | marine metagenome | isolation source: seawater sampled from same location over 5 years 0.02-0.2 micron viral filtrate | place: USA: collected off the coast of southern California halfway between the port... ...
ACTAATATCTGTTTTTGTGTGTACAATATCTCCAGCCAAATATATTATGCTATTTTCAGGCAAAGCTTTGGCAGCTTTATATAATTTTCTAAACACTTGCCTGTATTCTTTGTGTCTTTTGTAATTTCTAATATGTACATCTGCAACGTGTAATATTTTTTCAACTTCGTTAAATTTTAAATTAATATGCATTTATTTTATACTCCAAGAGTTTTAAGGGTGTTAACTCTTTAACATTGTTTATTATATTTGTTATATTAAAAAATCCTATTTCAGAAGGATCTTTTTCTGGTAAATCTATAAAATGTACTGATATTCCGTTTGAAATAAAATACTCGCACATATCTATAGCGTTTGTCATGGCATCTTTATCTAAGGCAACGTTTACCCTCTTTACGCCTTTTTCTAAAATTTTTATTTTTAACTTATCTAAAATTAGTTTTCCAAACAATGGAATAGCATTTCTTTTAATTGCTATTGCGTCAAAGGCTCCTTCAACAATTGTTATTGGTTGATTCCAATTTATAAATAGTTCAAATCCTATAATGTCTTTTGTTACCACCGGGTTTAGGTGTTTAAAATTAACGTCATAATAGCTTCTGCCTGTAAAAAAATTTAATTTTCCATCTTCATCATAGCTTGGAATAATTATCATTCCATTATATTTTCCAGATTCACAATAGCCTATATTATATTTTAATATGTCTTGGCTAGTTATGTTTCTGCTATTTAAGTAGTGCAGTGCGTTTTTGGCTTCTGGGTTTTTTAAATTGGCTTTACATAGAGGTAAAAATTCAGCTGGTAAACTTAGATGTTCATATTGTTTATCAACAGAATAAGTTTTACCACCCGTTATTTTATTAAGTAAATCATAAAACCTTTTTTCTACTCTTAGCTTTCTAAATAATCCAAGTATTGTGTGACCACCCATTCCACAAACCCAACAATGCCACTTTTGACTTAGTAAGTTAACATTTAGTTTTTTCTTGTGGTGATTACAAAAAGGACACTTAAATGAGATTTCACTTTGCTTGTGGTTGTGGTCTCCTTTTAATAAAACAGACTCTAATAGTTGTACTAATCTTACACTTTTCATTAGTAGTAATATAATAAAAATATTTGTGTTGGTAAAATTTTAGGTGATTATTTTAACCAGTCGGTTGGTATTTCTTTTTCTGCCCAAACTATTCCATGTTTTTCACAAAAATCAGCATAAGTTGTTTTACTTCCCTTTCTTATTTTTCCATTTGGGTTTTGAAAAACAATTCTTATGTCTAATTTTGGGTACTGTTTCTTTATTAGTAAATGTTTTTTACGATCCTCAAGAACCCACCTTCCTTTTGTTTCTACCAATATACCGTTTGGTAATGTAAAATCTACAGTATATTTGTGTTGGGTTTCTGGTTTAATATAATTTATAACTGTAGTTTCGTATTCAAATTTAGTTTTTGATTCTTTTAGTTGATCTGCTACCTTATGCTCAAATCCTGACCTGTATCCATGCTTGATTGCATTTGATCTAGCTTTACTTATTCTTCTTGCCATTTATATAATCCCTTATTCTGTATGTAATATAACCTAAAATTGGTGTACCGTAAATTATTGTTAATAGACTTGGGTGCGGTTCACCACAAATACCCAATATATGTCTAAGCCATTCTATCATCTAATTATTATGTATCAAATCTTACTTCTATTGTTGTATCGTAACCGTCATCTTTTTTAAGTGGACGAGACAATTTACCAACCGCCAAGAGTCTTGCATTGTCATCATATAAACCTATTGTTGTTATATAAGGATCCCAATCCGTATCAGTCACAAACGACGATATTTTTGCCTCTCTTAATCCTTGGGCAGATCTATCAAGTATTGTTGGATTCGTTGTAAAGTTAAACTCTCCTCTTTTAATTTCTGCAGTATATGAATTTTCTGTTATTTCAAAGCTATTTTTAAAAGACGCGGTACAAAATTTAGAAATTCCATCGTATGCTGAAGATGGGTGGGTTATTGTTATTATCCCATGTTCATGCATTACGTTTCCAACAAATGGAGTTCCATTTGGGCAATTATAGATAAAATCTCTTTGTGTCGAGTCTAATGCCTTGTCAAATATTTTAATTTCGTCAAGTGCACCAGATATTGGCGACATAAACTCACGCGCCATTTTTCTAATTGCATTTCCTGTTCCTGGGTTTATTCTATACAATCCATCATTAGTTCTTTCATACTCTCCTGACCAAGTTAATCTGGTTGCTACACCAAAATAAATATCATCTTTATTTTTGGGATCACCCATATCCGACTGTGTTATTGCGTGGGTTAGAGTATTATCGATATATAACTCTAAATTTGAACCTGTTTTTTGGTACAATATATGTTTAAATTCTATGCCTTCGTCTGTGAATAGGTGATCTTGAGATGCACTAAGTATATATGTATCAACTCCGTCATTTCTTCTAGCCAATATTTGTCCAGGTCTACCAACATTACCATCAATTAAAGTCATACTACAACTATTTATTGGAAGAGGTATTATGGCTGAAGCACTAAACATTGCGCCAGGTTCACTACCACTTTGAATAGGTGGAGTATTTCCTTGTGTAACTGCTTCAATATTTAATCTAATATGATTTCTTTCTGCGTCAGAGGTTGCATTTGCGCCTATATCATGAAACTTTGGAAAAACATGAAAATTGCTTGAGCCTGTTATTGTAGGATTGTTGTGCTCTGGCTGTATTAAAATTGGTAGATCATTGTGCTTCCATCCGTATTCTGTCTCGGTGCCGCCAAAAGATGTTATTATCCCTGCTACTTCATTAAAATATCTATATTCTACAGTTACACTAAATGATGGATGAGAATCTATTGCATTATATGATCTTGACGCTATATTAAAGTAATCATGGGCTCCACTAATGTGGGCAGTTGTTCCTGGGTAAAAGTGTGCAGCTCCTAAATCTATAACGGTCGTACTTGCCGTAACAAATGCTCCTAGGTCTGGAGCCGTTGAAGCTGTGTCTGAACCACTGTGCCAGTAAAATACATGCCTTTCTTCAAAGTCTGATCCAGATGCTGGAGTATATCCTTCCGGTTGACAAGAAAGTATAAAATAGCTTTCTGTAAATTGTGTTATTAGTGGAAGACCAGATTGTTGGAATCCATCAACAGTTGAACCATCGTTTTCTTCTGGTGTTCCTGCAATTCCATAGTTATTAAATACATTACCTTCATCTAAGACTACTTGCATGTTTTTGTGTCCTGGACCAGCGGCAAGGGTTCCAAATTGTGAAAAATCACCAGCTATTGACGATGTCATAATTAATTCTGCTACATATAATGAAGTCTCACCAGTACCTGGTCTATACGAATTCCAACTAGAACTAAGTCTTAGTATTGATTCTTGAGTGCTAGACGCAGTTGCACCTGTCTCTATTCCAGCGTTAACAACAGAAACAATTCTATCCATGAAATTGCCAACCGAAGAAGTAACGTCTCCGTGTACAGATATATTTGGGTATTGTGCTTCTGAAGCAGAAGTTATTATAAAGTCCACTGATGTTCCAAGAACGTCTTTTAGTCTAAAGCTGGCAGATTCTGATGGCTGATGTAGTATGTTTCCTTTTCTGCTAGGTCCACCAACAACAGATACACTATTGACTCCTGATTCAAACCTAATACCATTAACATTAGACGCCCAAAGGTTGTTTTGGTTCCAAAAATAAGGACCAAAAGAAGAAGATGCGTCTTGCCATACAAAATCATTTCCTGCATGAGGACTAAAGTTAGTGTTTACAGTAGAGCCGTTTTGTTTGTTGAGGTGACCACTATAGCCAAAGGTTAATCTTGAGTATGTTGAGTTTCCTCCTCCACTGTCAATATCTGCACTTATCATTCCTATTTTTGCTGCATACGCTGATTGTGTAGCTGCAGAGTTTATGTGATTAACAATTGCCGCCCCATCGTTAAATACTCCTCCTGTAGAAGGAATAAATATTTGGTTTGAGTTATTTGATCCAGCTGGTAGAGAGTATGTACTACCCGTGATAACAATTTCTAGTAGGTTTGATGCGTCTCTTCCTATTTCAAAACTAGCAGAAACATCTGGGTTTGCAAAATTACCAATACCAAAGGCAATTGAAGCAGATGCAGCTGATCCCGTTTCTATGCAATTTTTAAATACTCTAAGTAATTGTCTACTAGATCCAGAATAATTTTGTTGGAAGAAATTTAATTGAGCTGCTTCTCTTGTTCCTGCCGTTTGATTGTACATAACCAAATCAAATGGATATTTACTTCTCCATTGGCCAACTCCTTCAGGGTGATCTCCTTGTCCTGATGTAAGTATATAATTAAATAGCCTATCGGTGTTTGATTGAGATGGAGGAAGTTGGGCCCATAGAGATACTGCAAAGTCTTCGTCTTTTCTAAAATCTAGTTTTTCGTGTTTTTTTGCTGTAAAATAACTATATTTTGACGGGTCATAGAGATTTCCTTTTTGACCAGTTAACATTGCTCCAGATCCGTGTTTACTCTGTGATGTTATAAATACACTACTTCCTTTTGTTTTTGTTTCGTATTGAGATCCATCTTTTATTTCTACAAAAAAACTAGGACAATGTCCTTTTATTCCATCTTGGTGATATGGGTAAAGTTCGTTAAAGCCCCAATATCCAACCACGCTTCCCGTTATTGATCGATATACTTGTAAAGGATTGGATATGCCTCCAGCGGCTGTATCATATAAATTACCAAAACCATCTTCATGTAATACAACGCTTCCGCCTTTATTTATAATTTTTAAAGATGGATTATCTATATCAAAATTTATATCGTTTTCTAAAAGCTTGTCTCCAAATAATTGTTGAGGTATAGATATTATTTGAGCAGTTCCATTTAATTCTCTATATTCATTTCTTGTTGGTTCTACTCAAAATGATTTGTCAAGCTTAACGTTTACGGCGTGGGATCCATTATAATAGAGGTGAGCAAGAGAAGTGTGCATACTTCTTTTGAAAAAACCATTTGTTGTTGTTAATTCGGTGTAGGTTGTTCCAGCTATTGATCCGGTTAAAAATTCATCATGTCTTAGTATTCTTCCAGAATCAGAATCCTTTAAGAATGCATTTACATGCAGTGAGTCGTAACCAATAACCTGATAATCCTCAAATCCCTCATGAGAGCCTATAAAGTCAACCAGTCTTACTTCATATTGTTTGTGAGCGGTATACTTTGTTTTGACAATGTTGTCCGTTCTAAACTTTCTAAATGTTGTAGACATAACATTACCCTAATCTAGTATTCTAACTTAATTCTGATTAAAGCTTCTCTATTATATGTTTTAAGTAATGGCTTGCTTAATTTTGCAACAGCCAATAATTCGTTATTATCGTTGTATAAACCAACAGTTGTTATATAAACTTTAGGATCCTTAAAAAAGGTTGGATGTGTAAACGTTCCTTGTGAACCCGAAGTAAATGTTGGGTTATTACTAAAATTATATTCGTTGTTTCTTAATCTAATAAAATAGTGAGAAGCATGAACTGTTTCTTTATTTCTTGCAGCAAAATATCCTGCGTCTGATAAATGGTCAAAAAAGAAAGTAGTGTTTTGATTATTTACAGTTACTGGATCTGCACAATATGCATATGATTCAGAATTTATATTTAATCCTATTTCTCCGTCTATACCTTGCGTATCTAAAATCATTACCCCATTGTCTGGATAAAATAATCCGTACTCTGTGAAAGGAGATGTTCCAGCTGGACCATTTGCAATAGTACCACTAACAATTTTATATACCTTACCGCCTTCAGTAATGCTTCCATCAGATACTGAAGAATCATCAATAAGTTTTATTTTCTTTTCATTATCTGCAGATTGTACGTTGTTTACGTCATATGCTCCTGATATATGTAATTCCCAATTTGCAGGGTCTACTTTTTCTTTAAATCTATTTCTTTGTATATTTACAGAATATATTTGCTCAACATTAGTAGATAATGATCCAGACCTGTTTGCTAAAGAAAACGTATTATCGTCTGGTGCAAGTAAAAGGTTTGCGTATTGAGAGTATATAGCTTTTGAAGGACTAAAACCAACACTTGCATATTGTGGTTGGTGAGATCCTGAACCTTTCAAGTGTCCATAAGCTATAGAAAATTGGGATTCTCTGTCTGCATTTGTAGACGAAGCTTCTCTAAATACGTCTAGATAGTATTCACCGGAACTGGCACTTTGTACAGAAGAAGTGTGAAATTCTCCCGTTGCCATAACTCCATCTTGATTAGACCACATTGCTGCAGTTATTACATCAGTATCTCCGCTTTCAACGATGTCTTCTCCACCAAACCTTTTATACAATGGTTGGAGAACTGGAGACGTTGGTCTTCTTCTAACTTGTCTTATTCTTGGAAGGTCTCTTCTACGTCCAACCCTTTCTATTTGATTTCTTCTAGGTGAACGACTAAATCTATCGCTATATTTTACCATGGTTTATCCTCTTAGTATACTGCTCGTTCTAATATATTAGAACTTAAGTTTTCTTTATTAACTGTTAAGCTTATTGTTTGTACTCCACCAGTTTCGTTACCAATAATGGTTATTGTTGCTGTTTTTGTTTCAATCGGTTGAGGTTTTGAAACAATTTGAAATCTTCTACCAACAACAGAAATAGACTTAGTACTGTCACCAGCAAAATCTGCAATGGTTGGATTAAATCTACTGTCTATTTCTCCTCCTGGAGCAATATTTAAGTAGGCTGCGTCTGTATCAGATAAAATAGCAGTATACCCATAAGTATTATTTCCGCCAGCAAAGTTAACTGTTGTAGGAGTAATAGTTGCAGACTGACCTCCAACTGTAAGAGTTATTGCAGAAGGTTGTACAGATAAAACAGGCATTCTTGCAACATTTTTAGGTAAAGTTACCAGTTTATATTTCATAGTTTGCGTTTCGTCTGGAACCGCTTCAACTAGTGGTAAAGCTTCGATAGCTTGACCGTAATAGTTTGATCCAAGAGAGTGATTAACATCCCATAAATTATAGTCTATTTCATCGTCTGCCAACGCAAACTGCGAAATATTAAAAAATTCAGAACCTTTTGCTAAAAGTTCTCTACCTTTTTTGGTTAAAATTGCATCTACTGTAATTGTTGTTTTATCTAAATATCCCATATTGTGTACTCCTTACATTTTTATTCGTATATAAATATATCTTTTCTATAAAATTAGTTCAGTTTAGCTTCCTCTATTAAACCTTCCGGTTCTAGGATTAGGTCTAGCACTTACCCTTCCAGAAGATCCACCTCTAGTTATGTTCGTTACTCTTTGTGGTCCACTTCCTTGTCCTGCGGTTTGTATTCTTCCATCTGCTCCATCATCTTTTGCCACGTATTTATATGGACTTATTTCATTAAATTCTACTACAGGCCCTCCATCAATAGTTTGAGAAGATTCCATATTAAAATCAGATCCAACAAGCTTACACCCATTATAATATACATTGTGAATTGCCGTTGCTTTATAGTCTTGAAATTGAGCAGCTTCTGATAAGGAATGAGATGGTATTGGCGTTCCAAATAATCTATCCCCTACATAGTCGCTAACCCTATTTGATAATATATGGCTTTCAGGAATTGGCCTTCCTAAAGATTGGCTATACGCTGATGCATAATAAAATAATTGTTTTTTTCTTTCAAATGAAAATCTAGATTGACTAACAAACGGTATAGTTATTTCAGTTGTAAACTTTCTATTTAATCCCCACTTATGATAAGCATCTGTTACTGCTTCTCCTTCTTGCGCAGAACTACTAATTACTATTCCTTCATATGAACTATAAGAACACGTGTAATTGTCTAAATTACCGCCACCGCCACCAGCGTGGATATTAGGGTGAGGAGGAGTATGTATTGTCATACCAATACTATCTCTTTCCCAATAAGGATTCCAAATTCTAGCACCATTTTCTCCTGTTGCCGAGACGTTTGATAAATCTACAGTTGTATATATGTATCTTGACCCTTCAAACCTATGGTCATAGTATCCTGCATAATCTACTCCGCCTTCTAATTCACCAACTGCTGTATTTATTAAGGCTTGTTCTCTTTCTTTGTTTGTTGTTGCAACAAAGTTTTTATTTATCTGTTGGTTTTTGTGGGCAGCTGTTAAGGCTTGGGTACCAGTTCTTCTTCCTTTATCAAAAGAATAGCTTGCTGCTGGAACGAGTCCTTTATAGTATGTTTGATTTCTATTTCCGTCTGGATCGTTTGCTGGGTCGGTTAAAGCGCTTTGAGATATTTCTTTATATACTCCTCCAACTTCAGTAGTGTTTCCACTAGCAGACGCTATAAATAAATTTATAGATCCATCAATTACCGTTTGTTGAAAATTATTAGTTGCGCCATCTTTAAAACTGTATCCTTCAAGGCTAGCACTAGGTCTTGATATAATTTTAGGTCTTTCTAGTCCGTGAGGTTTAACTAATAATCCAACTTGTGCATTTGTTCTAGCAGGTAATAATTGTCTTACCGTTCTAAATAATGAATCATCAAAATATTTTAATATATATAAAAAGTCAAAAAATGACGGATTACCCGTATATTTTCTAAAATATTTTTCACGTAAATCTTTTAAAGACCCGTATGATGGTTTATATTCATCACTTGGGGCTCCAACAAAATCATCATATTCAAACGGTCCAAACTCATGAGCTATATCTAATTCTACTTCGTCTACTGGAGAGAAATAAATACCAAGTCTATTTTCGTCTACCGGGTTTTTATCTGCCGAACTAAATTCATTTTTACTTTCAACTGAAAGATTTCCTTTTAGTTCGTTATCTTCAAGTCTTATTTTTTCAGAATATGGAGAAGGTCCAATATTTCTAGGACTAAGAGTATAATATCTTTCCTCAACTTCTTCATATTGTAATAATCCAGTATTTGTAAATCCTCTAAAAGATGCTGAAGTTTGTATATCTGCTGCATGAGTGCCGTCAGCATTAAGAAGTCTAAATCTTGTATATGAATTATCTGGGTGGCTAGATGAAACTACAGCTCCATTTACAAAGTCAACCTTATGTAAGTTAGCACCAAGACTCCATCTAGCTATCAAATCGGAAAATGAACTAGTCTCATTTGTAGAGTTTGCAATTGTTCTAGGCGCTGAAACGTGATAGTTAAAATATGACTCTGTTAAATGGTTGTGATAGACTCTCCATTCTTGAACAGACCCTGATAAAGTTTTTGCCTCAGATAAAGAATTAAATTCTGATGCTAAGTTTCCTGCCCAAATTGATGTGTGTGGATCCCCTCCCAAATATTGTTTTAGGGTACTTGCTGTTTGCGCTGTAGGATATGCATCATATAAAGTTGGGTTCGTGTAGAGCGGAGATATTTGCTCATCTCTACCCCAAGCGGAATTTAATACGAATCCAGCCTTAGTTGTTCCGTCTGTTGTGTGGCTTGCAGTAAGATTATGGCTTATTCTTCCAAACGCACTAAAGTCTCCTTGTTTTTTACAAAATAGGTCATATGTAAGGTTTTGTCCATGGTGGTCATCTATTGATACCGATTCTGTGAATGCATAATCATGTAGTACCTTATCTAATTTATCAGCATCATATCTCATAAAGGCAACGCTCCACCAATCACCATCAAATATTGGACCATAATCTGTTGATGCTGTTATTGATGTCTCTCCTTGGCTTCCACTAATTGCAAAAACCATTCTACCATAAGGACTGTCTGAAGGCGCTGAAGCATTCATTGATGTTGTGTGTTCAGCTATTATAGATAAACTACCACTATGAGTATTCCAAAGTACAGTGTTCCTTTTTAATTTTGAATTTGCAATAACTCCTTGGTGAGATAAATCTGGTATTTTAAATCTAAATTCAACTGTATCTGGGTACCTTTGTGGGCCAACATCAGCAGTTGCAACGGCCCAAGGAGCTTCAAGGTAGGCTCCTCCAAAAGCAGAACTACTTTCTATTCTTAAAGCATAATTAAACTTATCATATATTATCTTAGAATGCCTGTTTGGAAGTTTTTGAGGACCTCCATATTCATACACCTTTAATATCGTAGATGGTAAACCATAAAGATTAGTTATTGCTCTAACACTTCTTTCCGTTCCCTTTGTCTTATAAATCATTGGAAGATTGTTTAATATTCTTTTCCACAGTTCTTTTGATATATCTTCCTTTGAAAACGATTCAGTTGCTTGTGTGTTGTTTGCGTATGTAATTGATTGACTAAAGTCTGTAGTATGGTTTATATTTTCATTACCATAACTTCCAGAAACATCTGTTCCGTTTGTATATTCCCACAGGTCATTAAAGTCAAATCCTTGGTGAGGATACCACCCAAAGGACTCAAGTACTGGTTGAATAAGATCTTTAGATAATCCTTCATAGAGTGGATTACTTCTGTCGTGAATAGATAAAAGCTCTTTGGTATAAGAATATATGTAGTCAAAGTGCTGAGACATCATATCAACATACAGTTCAAAGCTGCGATTATCTTCGTCTTCTCTAATGTGGGAAGGAATAAGATTCTTAAGGCTATTTTGGTTATTTACATCAAAAATAGAAGCAGAATATATTGCTCCAGTACCGAAGTATTTATCACCAGGCGTTATGCTCCCAAACCAACGTTGAGCTTCTACAGAATTAACGCTTTCTAAATTAAACGGCTGTGTGTCTGAATTTTTAGGCCACGTTAAAGGCCAGAATTCTCCATATGATGAAGATTCATGGGTATCTTTATTGTAATATAAATGTTGTTCAAACTCATCAAACGTGCTTATTAGCTCCCTTTTCAAGTTTGTAAATTTTGTAATATTTAGTTTGTAGTGAGGAGAACCTGTTGCTGCAGTTCCTGACAATCCAATCAAGTCTGTTGAAAGAGAAGAAATTGAAGTATCATATCCTTCTATTTGTTGTAATTTGTATTTAAAGTTTTCTAACTTTTCAACCGCACTACCAAAATGAACTAGTTTAGAAAAATCTGTTCCTTCCATTTTAAAATCAAAATTTAACCTAACATCGCCTAAGCTTCCTGTTTTTTGAGATAGTCTATTTAATATTTTATCTCTAACGGTTGGTTGTGTACCAACTAACTCGTCAAAGGTTTTCCAACCGGTTGGGGTAGGGGTATCATATTGAATAGGTATGCTAAAATCAGCTGACGCTAAGAAGTGAGGTTGAGCTGTAGGTGGAGTATACTCTACAAGTATAGGTTCAGTTATAGATTCTATTATGGCTTTAACTATCCATAACTCATCTTTTTCTTCGATATCGCCTGGTAGCGGTTCGTATAGTTTTATTACTAAAGAGTGAGGTGGTTCTGGGTATGCTTTGTAGTCAATTAGCCAATTAGTTGCTAATGCTACTTCATTTCCACCAAAGTTTAATCTTACATCGCGGAAAAAATCTACTTCTACGTCTGCTATTTCTGGGTTTTGTTCTCGTCTTCCAAAGGCTAAAAATTCATCAGATAACGATGGGTCATCTGGATCTTTTGGTCTAACCCTTATTTCCATACGACTATTTGATATTTCGTCTATAATTAAACTGTTAAAATTATTACCTACAATATTTCTAAAGAAATTATATTGTACATCAAATCTTCCAGATCTATATCCAAGATTTCTTATATCTTCATGAATACTAAGTTGAATTGTAGGAGATTGATTTTTTGTATCTTCTTGATTAACAGACCAAGTACTAATATTATATGAACTCTCTAAGGTGTTATCACCACTAATAACGTGCATTTCAACGTAGTCATCAAATAAACCAGTTCCAAAGTTGGTAAACATTGGTCTACTTTTAATAAGCTTTATATCTTTTGGGTCGTATGTATTTATTCTAGTTGCCATATATATTTTAGAGCTCCTGGTCTTTATACGTTAATTTATCTACTTCATTTGTTCCTTGGAAAGTAAATCCTGTCGAACTTTTGTGCGATTCGTATTCACTCATACTTGTAAATTTAACGTTTGGTTTTCCTGGTTCAATAAAGAAAATATTTGAAGTTGAATCTTGAAAATACTTTCCAATTGCTCTTGACCTAGAAAGGTTTTGACTTCTAGTTGCTATAGAGCTTGCCTTTGAAATTATAGTCTTTGCTTGGTTTGTTGACTTAGGCATATCTTTTCCTTTATAGAAGTTTGGTTCTTGATTTGACTCTACCCACTGGTTTCCATTCCATTCTGCTAAGAACCATCGTCCATCTTCTGTGTCATAATCAAAGTATGAATCAAATTGACTAAATTCTGCGTCATGATCGTCATCTCTAACAAGCGCTCCAGTTGGTAATCCACTATCATCTAGTTCCCTTAATAAACCTCCAAGAGGGTTAAGAAATATAGTTTTAGTATACGAGCTACCTTTTTCGTTTTGAACCTCACAAGTATATCTACCTCTTTGCTGTAGTTGAACAT
>VMHT01051497.1_pt1 | contig 12445 bp, 6 predicted proteins | sample 4693611 | NCBI WGS metagenome assembly VMHT01 (sample SAMN12280063, study PRJNA550983) | marine metagenome | isolation source: seawater sampled from same location over 5 years 0.02-0.2 micron viral filtrate | place: USA: collected off the coast of southern California halfway between the port... ...
ATAGAAGGCGTGATGATAAAAATTATGATGAAAAAATTATCTGATGAACAACAAAGTAAATTTGTACATTTTCTAGCAGACATGGCTAACTTTTTAAATAACGAGGATGAAAACTATGGTTAGGTTGAGTGCATCAGAACAAGCTGCTAAAAAAAATACAGACATGAAAGCAGACCCAGGATATGCAGATTTGTATATTCCTAGAAAAGAAGGAGACCCAACAGGTTCATCCGGTATGGTAAATGATTTAGCTACTGGGTTAACAGCAGAGACTTCCGGAGAAGTAGCAGCAGCACAAAACGCTACACAAATACAACCTGGTAGGCCTATGAAACTAGGAGAGCCAACAAAATTTCCAGGTGTATCTAATATTAATGGATTGCAAACTGGTACAGGTGGCGTACCTAAACCACAATTAGATTTTAATGGTTATATGGCCGGCCTCTTTGATAAATTTCAAGACCCAATAATTTTAGAATACTTCCAACAAAATGATGCAGCACCACAAGTTGTTGATACTAAAAAAAATAACAGGTATGCCAACAAATTAAAGGAAAGCGATGCGGTCTAATGGTATATCATTTTCTGCAATGGACCTCGCTATTGCACATGCAGAAGATACGCTTAATAGGGTAAACTCTTACAAGCAGGGAACGCAAGAAACCAACCTAGAATTACAACAACGAATAGCTAACATGGGTAACGCCTACCCTACCCTACCGCCACAGATGGTAGTATATTCAGCATTAACAGGTTTAAATCCGGAAGATGACATGGCTTTGCAATTAGCTCAAAGAAATCAAGAGATACTTGCAAAGAAGTATGAACAGAAAATTGTTACTAAAGTAAATCCTTTTAAACGAGGTGTACAGTTAGGTATGCTTGCATTAGATGCCGCATTCCAACCTGTATCAAGAGGTTTTAAATCTGCAGTAGTTGCTGCACAAGAGACTGGACAATCAGTTCCACTTACAGTAGCAGGTGCTACATTAGGTGGTTTAGCTGAAACTTTTGTTAATCAAACTCCAGGACAAGAAGGTAAGACAACAGCTAATTTTCTAGGCAATGTTTTTAATCCTAGTGTTGGTGAAGCATTTATAAATGCAAGAGAAAAGTATGGACCAACAGAACTTAATCTAGCTTTGCAACAAATAAAGAAAGGGAAACCTCTTAACTTAGGTACTGGTTATTTACCATCTTCAATAGATTTAAGACAGACACAAACTTATCTTGATGAAATAAGAAAAGGTTCTGACGAGAGAACCGCAATGACAAGAGCTGCAGATATTTATGGTGCGCCAATTACAGAAGTGTTTGATAAAAGAGAAGACCAATTTAAATATCAAACAAAAACTGGAAAAGAAATAGACATATCTCCTGGACGAGTTGTTGCTGCACAAATGTTAGAGCCAGGTTCTACAGGATACAGTGTTGTCTCCGGTGTCATTGATGGTGTCTTTAGAGTTGCAGCAGACCCAGTAAACCTAGGCCTTGCTTATGGTGCAGGTGTAAAAAATGCAATGAGAACAATGGTAAGTGCTAATACTAAAGCATTAAAAGCTACTGATGATGCTACACAATTATCTAAACAATTATTTAAAACATTTTTGCCAGGAAAAACAGGTAAACAAAATAGAGCTATTTTTTATGGTAGAACAATAGATGATGTTAGAGCTACAGGATGGGGACAAAACTTTGGAGAAGCAATAGCAAAACTTAATGGTGATGAAGGTATGTCTTTCTTAAACGACATTCCGGAATTTAGAAATATTCCTATGTCTGTAAAAAAAGTACTTCTAGAAGTAGATGACCCTATACATGTATGGGATGTACTTGATGTTGTTGCTAAAGGTGGTAGTTTAACTGATACACAATTTGACAATATGTTTACAATGATTAAATCTTATGTACCTAAGAAAACACAAATAGAACTTGATAGAGCTAGAGAATTAACCAAGAATAATAAAAACTTTGGTCTAGGAGCATTGCCTGCTAAACCTACAGTGACTGGTGAATTCTTTAACTTTGTTGGTAAATTAATTACTGGTCAAAGTACAGATGTTGCACCTATGAGAAAATTTGCAGGTATGTTTCAATCATCACAACCTGCTAAAGGATTGCTTGGTGTTGGCTCACAAATGCGTATGTCATTACCAAAACACATGCAAAGAGCTATGTCACTAAGACCACAAACTACAGCAATCATTAGTCAACTAGATGAAACAGCCTGGAACATAGATACAAACTTAAAGAATGCATTTGTTGATAGTAAGACTAGAGGTAAGTATGCGCAGGAAACATTAGCTGCACAATCACAATCAGAGATAGATGATATTGTAAACAGAGTTAATCAGACTATTGCTCGTTCAGTTGGTGAGCAAAACCCTAACTTGTTAGTCGATGTTGAAAGTCTAGTTAAACAACAAGAAAACTTTGGCGCCGAAATGGAAGAACTAAGAAGTTATTTTAAAGGTACTACTGGTGGTTCATTATCTTTTAATGGTGTAAAAGTAAAAAAGAAATACAAAAGAATTATTGATGACTTAGAAGGACATTTTCAAAGTTTAGGTATTGAGTATGACATTGACAAAGTAGAAGAGTTTATCTTTGAAGCAGTACCTAGTATGCACATGCTGTCACAAGCAGGTTCAACATTCTCAACAATCATAGACCCACAAGATGTAGTACAAGCAACTAAAGCTCATCAAACATTAATTGGCCCTACAGATAGTCGATTAAGAGCATGGGCAGATAAGCCTAAAAATCTAGCAGAAGATTTTAACTGGACTGACTTTCTAAAAGTTCCTAGAAAAGCATTGTTAGATAATGCATCTGGAAACAGGCTTACTTTAAAACCAAAAGGTCCTATTGAAACTATGTTAGATAATGTACAAAACAAAATATTAAAACCTGCCTGGATGTTACGACTTGCTCTTATGTTGAGGATATCACCCGAAGAAGCTATGCGTGCTGCATTCGGTGACAAAGTAAACTTTATTACACATCCATTTCAAAGAATGGCCTTAAACTCAAACAAACAATTTGGTCTATTTGGAAATGATGTTAGAGCAAATGAAGTAGCACAGTTGTATAACAACCTAGGTGAAATAGTTATGACTACAAGAATGGGTCCGGATGATATTGAGTTCTTAAAGAACATGATTGATGTAGATGATATAGACCAATTTAAAGCTATAGATTACAATAGGTCTCAAAAGTTAATAAAAACAAATCTACTAGAAACAAATCCACAAGGTGTTGTATCAGATTACATTGTTGATGCTGCAGTTAATAACTTTGATTTAAGAGATTTAAGATTTGCAGAGTTAACTGAACAAGCATTTAAAACAAAAACTAAAAAAATAAAAGCTAATGCTAAAGGAAGTATAGAAGGATTTGATGGAGTAACTTATAATTCTATGGGTGAAGCATTTATAAAATCCGGTGGGTTTACTACTGATTTAGATGCAAGAAAATTTATTGACTTACAAACAAGAAAACTTGCAGAAGGAGATGCATTCGTATCACCTTATAAAGATAAAGAGTTTAGCTTAGGCCAACTTGGAGATATAGAAACAAAAGCAAAAGAACTTAATATAAGCCCTGCAGAATATATAGACCAACAAATAGACAATGTGTTTTTAGATGATGACACTATTGGCCTGTTGTCTAAACAAAGTCATGTTATAGGAACCTATCAAGATGATGCAGGGAACTTTATCATTGATGTATCTGTTGCATTACAAGGTGAAAATGCTATTGCTAACGCTGTGTACATTGGAGCTAACTCATTTCAAGAAAGTGTATATATCGCTAATAGAGAGCTTGCAGAAAAAACAGGATTTGGTAAACCACTAATGGATAATGATTTAATTTATTTATACAGCAAAGCTAAAGGAGATGGTTTTAAAACTGCAGCAGATATAAATATAGATACAGTTCTTAATAAACCAACTATGGAAGCAATGTTTAAATCTAACTTCGATGCATTAGGACTAAAGGTAGAAGAAGTTAAAGGTGCTGCTAAAGGTATGCCTGGAGGAAGTTTATTTAGTACAGATGAAAGTTATATGGCATCTATGGGTGAAGCCGCTATTACTAGAGGATTACTTGATGGAAGAAAAGATTTAGCAGAGAACTTAATGATTAGTGTTGATAAGTATTTACCTACTGGAAACATTAACCCTAGATACTGGGAAGCATTGTGGGAAGAAATGTACTTACTTGCATCAGACCCAATAGTTGTTCCACTCGTTAATAAAGGTATCGATGACACAATAATATATCTTAGAGGTGAAGGAAAAGAAACTTTAGAAGAATTAGTTGCTAGAAGTTTTAATCCGGAAGATAGATTATATTTACAAAGTGACAAAGCGTTAAGAGAATATTTAGAAAGTCTTCAATACAGAGTTGCACAAACTGTAGGAAATCCTACTGCTAAGATAATGGACCCAAGAACAGGTAACGAATTATCAGCAGAACTTGCTACAAGAGTTTGGTATCAGAATGGACAAAAACAATATCCTAAGTATGTTGCTGATATGTCTGTAGGTTCTAATACAAAGATATTCCAGTTTATTAAAAATGGTGGTGTCATGGATAATAAAGATTGGTTACGATACAAGACACATATCCAAACATTTAAATTAAAAGAACGAGGAACAAACAATCAAGAATTTTACAAACAATTTATCAAGCTGTTTAAACAAGAAGTAGATGCACAAGATTTAGGGCCTAAAGTATTGCCAAGAAGATTTGACCTACAAAGTAGAATATCCGAAAGTGGAACAATGATTGTTGGTGAAGAGATACAAGCAGCAGGATACTTAGCTGATGTTAGATATGGTAATGATGCTTTAAACAGTTTATTGGAAACTGGATACAATGCATTGATATCTAAACCATCTAACTACTTAAACAGAGACCCACTCTTTAGATATGCATTTTATGAAAATGCTATAGAGGTTATACAGTATATGGATGATGCAACTAAAGCACAGTTCCTAAAAGGTGCAGAACCTTGGATTGATGGTAACAAACTATGGGATGAATTAATTGAAGCTGCTAAACAACCATCATTAGAGAATACTGTTACTAGCTTGCCACAAGCAGAAGAGTTATTAAAAACTGCAGCTATGAATGAAGTAAAAACATTATTCTATTCTGTATCACAACGACATGTTGCTTCAGATTTATTTTCTAAATACATTCCTTTCCCGGAGATATGGGCAGAGGTATTTCAATCATGGGGTAAATTAATTACAGAAAACCCACAAAAATTTAATAGAGCAAGAATAACAGTAGACAATGGTACTGAAGCTAAACCTTGGGACAGTGAGAATGGTTTCTTAGAGAAAGACCCATCAACAGGAAAACTTATGTTTAACTATGTTGATGTATTTAACATACTCACATTAGGTTCGTTTAAAGCATTGGGTAGTGTTATTCGTGCATCGGGAGTTAAAGAAAACTTACCGGATGCTATTACTTCACCTTACCAAACAGCAGTATTTGGAGAAAGTTTAGAAGATGAAGGTATACGAGCTACAGCTCCTGGTTACGCATCGGGACTTAACTTAATTGCACAGAATGGTTTTGCTCCTGGATTTGGACCAGTAGTAACATTCCCAATGAGAATATTCTTAAATGCTATAGGTGCGCCACAATCTGCTCGTAAGTTTTTCTTAGGAGAGTTTGAGAGTTCCGGCCAGTTATCAGACCAATTACCTGCATGGGCTAAAAAGTTTTTAACTTGGGAAGGTTCACCGGATACAGATTTACAAAATGCATTCGCTACAACAGCAATGGACTTATACAGTTCTTATGTACTTGCAGGATTAGTTGACCAAAGTGACCAACTAGAAGTTAACAAATTTGTAGATAGGGCATTAGAACAAGCAAGAAATGTTTATACCATACGAGGTATGGCACAGTTCTCATTACCTACTGCAGTACAGCCAAGAATAGAAGTTGAAGATAAAAATGGTGAATGGTGGGGAACACAAGTATTAGTAAATAAATATCAAGAAATGTTAATTAAAAATGGTTATGACAACTTTGCTACACAAGAAGAGTTTATAGAAAAGTTTGGTATTAACCCTATACCATTGAAACAACCTAGCTCTTACAAAACTGGTAAACAACCTATAAAAGAAAATGCATTTTTTTGGTGGCAAGAAGATGATAGAAAAAGATTATTAGAAGCTGATGCGTTACCTAACACTGCTTATTATATACATCCGGATAAAGTAGAAGACGAATTGTTTTGGCCTGCATATTATCAAACAAGAAGTCAAGGACTGCAACCGGAAGAGTTTGCTAACTTTATGCAACATAGTCAAGCTATTTATGAGTATGAAAAAGGTAAAAAAGATATCAAAGAAAATGTTCCGGATAGTTTACAAAAAGAACAGATATCAAATCTTAAAGCAGAAATAGAAGAAGATTATGGATTTGATTTATTTAACTTCCAAGGTAAACCAAAATCTGCAACAACAATAGAGTTATATGCAGAACTTGATAGATGGAAGGACTATGAAGATACAAGACAAAGTCCGGAGTATCCAGTATTAACTGAGTACTTAGATTACAGAAATCAAATTATTGATGTATTATTAGATGGAGGAAGTTTTACTTATAAGGGTGAGACTATGTATGTCTTTGCTCCAACTAAGAAAAAAAGAACATTAAATGGTACAAGCGAAGCACCAGTAAGAGCTAGAGAGATTATGACAATAATTTGGCAAGATTTGGTAACTAAAGGTAAAGATACTAACTTCCCACAGCTAGCTAATGAGGTGCTATTCTATGAGATAAGCCCTAATAATAGTGCGAATACAGGAGATTAATAAATGGAAGATGATTTAATAGACGAGTTGTTACCCGAAGAAGAGGGTACAACAGAAGAACCGCAGAAAAAATATGCATCTATAGCTGAACTAATAAGCCAGTCATTTGCACAACCACTGTATTTCTTTACTGTTGAAACTCCTGGACCTACAAAAACAGCTAGGGGAACAATAGAAAAGCTATGGTCTATAACAGAAGTTATGGAGAACACAGACTTTTCTGAGTTTATATCTGATGAGACAAGAGCTAAGTATGCAGACATTGTTGCTAATCCTAATGTAGATGCACAAGCTAAAGTAGTAGAACTTATAACAGATGTATATGATGACATATCAACTGGTAAAAAACAATATGTAGTAGAAGCTGAAGGAACATTTACCCAACCAGGAAAAGATACAATAATTACTTTTGATGAAGGAAAAACAACTGGTGCAACATTTTCATATAAAGATTTTGCAGAAGGAGTAGAAAATACAAGCACTGAAGAAATAGTTTTAGCAGAAGAAGTTGAAGAAGCGTCAAAAACTGCACAAGATATACAAGCAGCACAAGGTGCTATTAGAACAAGTCATCCTACTTGGGGTTATAAAACTACAAAAGATGGTTTAATACAAAACTCTACAGGTGAATTTGTACCTGCTCCTTTTTGGAAAGGTAATGAGTACAGTATGTTCAGTGACATGGACCCATCAGAAGTATTTGCATTACAGCAAAAGATGGTTCGTGCAGGAATGAAAGCTCCTACTGTAGAACAGTATGGACAATGGAGTGATACAGAAGCTAACTTTATGTCTGCAGTATTTATTAAAGCTGCTGACGATACAGAGTTTAGTTGGGAAAAAGATACAGCAGCAGGATTACCTGCTTATACAACTGCATTACAAGAACTGATGGATGAGGTAGGCCAAACAGAAGACTTTATAAAACTCCTTAACGAAGCTAATTATTTACAATCAGAACCTAATGTGTCACCTGCTCAAATACAACAGTTATTAGACCAGGCTGCAGCAGGATTAGGTATAACATTGACAGCACAGAACTTAGTTGACTATGGAAACTTAGCAGTGCAGGCCTATGGTCAAGCAGCAGCATTAGAAAAAGATTTTCAAGGTTCTTTAATTACAGATAGAGATGTAATACTAGGAACTACATACAAAGATATAAGAGCTGTAGGAGAAGGTGAGTTCCCAAGATATCTAAAAGGAGCTGCAGTACCTTTGGTCTTACCATCATACGAATACTTGATGGGTCAAAAAGGACCACAACCGGAAGTTAAATCTGCATTAGAAATTGTTACAGAAGCTTTAGAAGCAAGGCCGGAGATACAACAGCAACAAGCTGCTAATGAAGACTTACAAGATATTAAGTACTCAACTAATTTATTTGAAGCATCTATGGGTGCTATAGAACTAGGAGATAACTAATGGAAGAAGATAAAGTACAGGCCCCTAATACTAGATTTGAACAAAAGCCACAAACACAGGCTGATGACAGCGTGTTTAAACAAGGTGATAAAAGCCTTGTAGATAAAGGCAATGAGTTTTTTGCTAATCAACCAGTAGGACCAATAACACAAAACATTAGAGATGGTTTACCTGGATTTGAAAAAGCATTTTATAACAGTACAGTCGCACCTGCTAAAAGATATTATCAATTGTTAAAAATGATTACACAAGTTGGTCAAACTACTTTGTCAAATATTGGTAAAGGAACTGCTGAAACTGGTAAGTTAATTGCAGATACTCCAGGAGCGGTTGCAGATAAAGTAAAAGAAGGTGTTGGAAATCTAAAAGAAACTGCAGAGAAAACACCATCCTTACTAGAAGTAATGCAAATGCTTAGAGATAAACCCGATACATTAGAAGGTATCCCGGACAATGAGTAAGTCTAAATTAGAATTAATTAAAGAAGAAGCATCTAAAGCAATACAGGAACAAAGAGCTAAGAGACAGAAAGCAAACTAATCTATGGCGGAATATGGCAATAGAGAAATTGGAATTATCCAAGATGCTTTAAAAGAAATTTATGACGAACTAATTAATGGTGGTGCAAGTGAATTTCGTCAACAAATACTAAATACTTTACTACAAGGTAGACCCGACAATTATTACACAACGCATGTCAGTACTCTTGAAGAAGCCTTTGAACCTTTAGAAGATACTTTTGGACAATTAAATCTAAGTACAATGATGGATTATGCATTTGCTAACTTAGAAGTATTAGTTGAAATGGGAGCTGTAGATGAGTTGATAGAACCTGCACAAATGTGGACAGGATATGAAGAAACTTCAGAAGCAATTATAGATATAGCAAATGAACTTAATGAAAGTTTTGATTTTGAAATAGACACAAATCAAGATATATACGATGTGACTAGGGAGATGACTGAACAACTAGAAGGTAGCAATATAAAAGTACAAGACATCCCTCTTGCTTTAGATATGCAAATAAGAACTCTTGACGAAATGAAATATTTTGAAATTGGTTCTATGTACTCTGCATGGTCTTCAACAGAAGTAATGAGACCTTTTACTGTGCAGCTTGTAGAAGTTTACAATCAAATAGAAAACCTACCAGAAGAACTTATAGATGAATTATATGTTGATATAGCAGATAGTCTAAGTTTGAAAGAAGGGCCTAGTGATTATTTAAGAGCGTATGATAATCCTAATAACAGTCAAGCTAAAGCTGTTAAGAATGTAATTAAGTACTATCTAGAACAACTAGGAAGACAACAAACAGGATATGTAAATTTTAGTTCTGTTGACAATACATTTTACGATGGTGGACAGATGATGGAATTTTATGAAGCAACAGACCAAGTAGCTGCTGATGTAGGAAATGCTATCAAGCCTAATATAAATCTTTTTCTACAAGATGCTTTAGAACCTACGCAACTTTTAAATAGTGTAAAAAGTTTTCAAGGAATAACTGCAGATGACTTTCCATATCAAATTGATAAAGGTTATATGCAAGCCTACAACGATATTATAGGTACACAGATAATAAACAATAGAGCTATTAAAGATGTCAACAGCACACTGGAGTATATTAATCAGTACAATCTTTCAATAGAAGACATTGCAGAGGAACTTAATATAAAAACAAAAAGCACACCTACAAATGTAGTAGATGAAAGACTTAGACTAGAAAGAATTATTAAAAATAATATAGAAAATCCAAGATTACAAGAAGGTTTACTTACAAGATATTTAGATTTTGATGAATTTGTTAAAGGACTTCCTACTGATAGAGCAGAACAATTATTAGATTATACCAATAAAGATATTGCATTTAATCTTGATTTATTTAAAGATGAATTTAATAAACAACCTCCTTATTCCTGGCCTTTAAGCGAAGATTTAGAAACAACATTTTTTGATTATGTAGAACCATCTCCAATAGAAGATGCAAGATTAGCAGACATAGAAGGTTGGGATTTAGATGCTGATGGTAATCCTATTGACCCACGAAACAAACCAGAAGGTATGTCAAAATGGAAACAAGAATTATCTGCACAATATGATTATTTAGTTACAGCAGACACACCTACAAATGTAGTAGATTTAGATGAAGTAATATCTCAGTCAGATGGTGTAGATAATCTAAGTAAATCTAAAGAGATTATGCAAAAGAACCCTGGCATGTTTAGAAGAATATTTAGTGTACTAGAGAAGCTAGACATAGGTGACCAGGTAATAACTAAAGCAGTGGCTAAAGGTTTACCTGCAATAGGCCTAGCAGCAGCAGCACCAGGAGCAGCAATAGCTTACACAGCTTATGAGATGTCAATATTACTTACAGATGCAGCACAAGCATACAATAAGATGCAGACAACTGATGAAGGTTTTTGGGAGAACTTTGGTGAGCTGTCTGATAAGTATTCAATAGCTTACAAAATAAGTAAACCGGTGTATGATATAATACTAGATAGCTTAAATGACGATTTGACTACAGAAGGACAGGACGAAGAAATATTATTTTCTTTCAATAGATAATGCTTACTAATCAATTCATATTTCAACCCGAAAGGCTCATCGAAATAGATGGGACTATATACGCTGTATTCTTTGATACAGATGAAGAGCTAGGTGACTTCCCGATACTAGCTAAAGTAGATAGCAAATCATTTATCCAAACAGGTGCAAACATTGAACAGATGGATGACCAAAAATTCGTACAAATATTCGGTTATGTATTCAGAGGACACGAGGATTTACTGGTATCAGAGATACAAACTGGTGCAGAACAAAAAGATTACAGAAGCATTATGGATGTACAAGAAAATTTATTAGTACAAAGAGCTACAGAAAATGGCATGCAATGGTTACTAGATGGCGATGTACAAGCTGCATTCTTAGCTGCAACTCTTACTGGTGTACCAATATCTACAGATGATTTAGCTGATACAGAGTGGTATCAAAGTACTACAGAAGAACAAAGAGATTATATGGTTAGATATTATGCAGACCCTAATGCTATAGAAGAAGAAATAGCACTGAATATAATAAACATTAGAGAGACTTTACTATCTAAAGATATGAAAGGGCCTGTTAACGAACTAGCTAAAGCATTAGCTTATGGCCTAACAACAAAAACTTTTAAGACTATTGAAGAAGTAGATATGTACATTGACTTTATTGATGACAGTACATACTTAGATTTACTAGGTGGCCCGGACTTGTTGCCGGATAATCTACAAAAATTTGTAGGACAGTTCACTGGTGTTAATGCAGGACAAGCTACAACAGCTAACCTTATCACAAGCAAACTTGGTGCGCCTGCACTAGAAAGTTACAAACAAAGTGGAGAGTTTGTAAAGATGGCCGCACAAGTTAAAGCAGGAAATGAAGCAGGTATAAGAGCAGAGTTGCAACAGATACATGATACATTGTATCCATCATTCGCAGGTTCTTCCTGGTCTACTTGGAACCCACAGTATTCAAACAGAGCATCAAAACTTATCAATGGTACTAGCGGTAATCAAATTGTGTCATTAACTAATGAACAACAAGAAGAGGTCAATCAGTTAATTATAGATGCAGGTGGTAACTTCCAGGAATTTGATAAGTTAGTAAGGAAAAAATATATAAATAGCCCTGGTGTTAAGAATGCATTCTTAGATGATATTGCAAGAAAGATACCACAATCATATTCGGGAGTATTCTAATATGACAAAACAAGAGATTATTGCACTACAAAATGAATTAGGTGTAACAGCCGATGGTATCATTGGCCCTAACACTAGAGCAGCAGCAGCTGCAAAGATACAAGGTTCTGTATCTATTGCTGAAGCACAAGCACAATCAGAGAAATTTGGTGGTGTAGCAGGAACAACTGGACTGGTATATGGTTCGGATGCTCAACCTGTAAGTAACAATGCTCCTGTAGAAAGTAATGATAACGAAACATCTTCTGCTTTAACTGCAGCAGAACAAGCATTAAAAGATGCAGAAGCAGCAGCAGCAAAAAAAATTCAAGATTTATTAGATAAACTAAACGATAAAACAAATAATTATCCACCTCCAGGAGGAGGAAGCGGACCTGCTTTTGTGACAGAGACACAGTCTTACACTCCTACACTTGGTGATGCACA
>VMHT01009093.1_pt1 | contig 12443 bp, 12 predicted proteins | sample 4693611 | NCBI WGS metagenome assembly VMHT01 (sample SAMN12280063, study PRJNA550983) | marine metagenome | isolation source: seawater sampled from same location over 5 years 0.02-0.2 micron viral filtrate | place: USA: collected off the coast of southern California halfway between the port... ...
GGATGGAATTGACCTTGGGTGGTGTGATGGCATACCTCAGACAACATGCAGAAAATGAAGGGAGTCCTATGAATGAAACACAAGAAAGACTCGTCGAATATGAAATGGAAAAATACATAAAACTAAGTTATGTGGCAAAGAATTACTTCGTCGGCGATATTTTAAGTCCGGAATATGAAAATCTTGATTTTAAAGAAGTGATGAAAGTTACAACTGGTGATTCTGTAGATTCAAATGATCCTAGTGCTTTTCTAGTTAAGTTGTTAAAGCGTGCACCGAGTGGATCGACCGGTGGCGTGCTTCGGCAACTTCTAGAACCAAAAACCAGTAATGATAGACTTGATGGCCTAATGAGACTTAACAAAGTTGTGAAAGCACAAGATTTCTATAATGAGTTTTACAGCGCCTATCAACAAGAAGTAGCAGCTATCATAGTCTTCCTTGCAGGCAAAAAGAGCAACACTTCACCTTTAAGAAGGGATTTGCTCTTAACTCTTTTCTCTTGGGAAAGCTTTGTCAATGCCGGAGAAAACAAAAACACTGAAACTTCAGAGTTGTATGACGAAGCCATTAGGTGGCACAAAAGATACATGCAACTTTTAAAAAGAGCTAAGATACCTGCTGGTGACCAAAGCACGGGCAAGGTCTTTGTTAGCGATCCAGCAATGGAAGAACAGCTAACAGAAAAGCTTGAACACATAGTAGAACTTTACCTACAAAGGAAACAAAATGGCTAAAAAAAACCTGGTGATCGATACATCGGTCTTCCTATCTGATGCGACTTGTATTTTCAAGTTCGGCAACGCAGATATCTTTATTGCATTTAAAGTGCTTGAGGAGATTGACAAGCATAAAAAACGTCAAGACTCCGTTGGGTATAATGCTAGAAGAATAATAAAGATCCTCGACGAGTTCCGAGACAAAGGGTGTCTCTCCTCCGGAGTTCGAATTGCCAAAGGCAAGGGCATCTTCAAAGTTGAAGAAGGCCGAGCAGAACTACCCGAAGGTCTTTCAATGTCGATACCAGATCATCAGATCATAGCGACAGCTCTTTTCGTAAAAGAACAGCATCCAAAAAGAAAGACTATAATGTTGTCTCGTGATATTAACTTTCGGGTTATCTCCGACTCTGTTGGTATACAATCTGAAGATTACGTGACTAGTCAAGTGGTGGAGGATACCGATAAGATATTCACCGGCCTATCTGAGATTGTGGTTGATGATGAACTCATAGACCAGTATTACGCAGGAGAAGAAATCATATTAGACAAAGACTATCAACTGGATAATAAAATACACCTATACCCTAATCAGTTCATAATGCTCATTTCTTCGTCTAATGACAAGAAGACGGCACTTTGTAGGTATTTTGATGAAAACTCTCCTATTGAGCGTGTCAATGACCATAAAAACGATATTTCGTGGGGTGTCAAACCAAGAAACAAAGAACAATCGTTTGCTTTTGATCTTTTATTCGACGACACAGTTCCTCTAGTATCTCTCATTGGTCGTGCTGGTTCTGGTAAGACCCTGATGGCTATAGCCGCTGGCATGGAGCAGACCCTAGGAATGGGTGAGAGAAAGTATAAAAAGATTGTTGTGTCCCGACCAGTCCAGCCAATGGGTAAGGATATCGGTTTCTTGCCCGGAGACATGAAAGAGAAGATGATGCCATGGCTTATGCCTATTCAAGACAACATGCAAAGCATCCTCGGAGAAGATAAAGTCATGCTTGAACAGTTTGTTGAAAAGGGTAAGATTGAGATTGAAGCACTCACCTATATCCGAGGACGATCCATAAATAATGCATTTATGATCATCGACGAAGCACAGAACTTAACAGCACACGAAGTGAAGACTATCATAACACGTGTTGGAGAGAACACAAAGGTGGTTTTAACGGGCGATATTGAACAAATAGACAACTTGTATACCAACGAAACTTCCAACGGCTTAACCTATGCTGTGGAGCGTTTTAAGGAGTACAACTTGGCGGGACATGTTACATTCACAAAGGGTGAACGATCAAGAATTGCGACCCTCGCCTCGAAGATCCTGTAGATTTTAAACTTTGAATGATATTTAATTTGACAAACTATCGTGATCGTGTTATACTTTCTCTATAGTAAGGAGAAATAATGAGTTGGTTAGAAACTTCCATTAACAATTCCAAAAAACTCAAGGATCATTATAAGTTGCACGGTGTAGATATTTTCATAAAAGACGCTTTTACGATAGACATAGATTTCGACTTTGTCTTAAAATACATTAGTACACGATTGCCTGAGCATTTGTTGAGAAATATAGACATAGTTTATGTTGGTTATTTTCAAGATTTGGTTGACCGTGAAGTTACTGCCATCTATGAGCACGGAGCTATCTATATCACAAACGACCAAGATTCTGAGATGGATCTTATCGATGATATGATTCATGAGATAGCCCACTCAAATGAAATAAAGTATCAAGAGATAATCTACGGAGATAAAGCTGTAGATAAGGAATTTCTTAAAAAGAGAAAGGCGCTCTTTAATATCCTCAAGCAAAAATCAAAATACAATATACCAATCAAGTTTACTGTAGATCCCTCTTATTCTGAGGAGGTTGACTTGTTCTTGCATAAGGATGTTACCTATCGTGTCCTCTGGGAAATGATACCCGGTCTGTTTCCTTCACCCTATGCTGCAACTTCCGTGAGAGAATACTACGCTAGGGGTTTTGAAGAATACTTTATGGGAGAGAGAAAGGCTCTAAAAGATATTTGCCCCATACTATACTCTAAATTACAGCAATTAGAAAATGTGGAGGACTAATGCATATATCATATTCAGAACTAAAACTATGGGCCGAGTGCGCATGGAAACATAAACTTGTGTACAAACAAAGAGTGAAGGGTTTCGTTGGTAACGAATTCACAGCCTTTGGTCGTGCGCTTCACCTATTGTGTGAAAATGCAATAGAAGATAAGATACAACCAGAAGACCATGATGATTTCTTTGAACTGGCATTCGAGAAAGAAATAGAAGACCTTCTGCTCAAGAACGTTGAGTTGGATGAAAAACTCACCAACCAGATGTTAGAACAAGCTAGACTAATATCTCCGCTTATTATACCACAAGTAGTCAAACAGTTTGGAGACTACGAGGTATTCTCTGTTGAAGAACGACTGATGCAAGATATTAACGAAGTAGATGAGCCCTTTAGATTTAAGGGCTTTATTGATTTGGTCTTAAAAACAGAAGATGGCAAATATCATGTTATCGATTGGAAAACCTGCTCGTGGGGTTGGGATGCAAAAAAGCGCTCCGATAAATACGTAACATACCAGCTGACCTTATATAAAAAGTTTTTCTGTGAAAAGCACAACATAGATCCAAGTTTGGTTGAGACACATTTTGCTCTGCTAAAGAGAACAGCCAAAAAAGATAATGTTGAGATATTTCGAGTAACCTCTGGAGAAAGAAAAACAAAAAATGCAATGGACCTTCTGGTTAAAGCAATAAAAAACATCTCCAGGAATGTCGCATTTAAAAACAGACAATCTTGCTCGTATTGTGAGTTTAAAAACACCGAGCATTGCCCAAGATAAAAAAAATAAAAAAAATACTTGACAAAATAAAAAAGCCGTGTTATATTGTGTGTAACACACGAGGTGAAAATTGTCAAAAATAAAAGTTTTAACTTTGAGCGATCACCCTTTATCGCCATCAGGGGTGGGAACTCAAACAAAGTATATGTGTGAAGCATTACTTAACACAGGTAGGTATCAGATTATAAGCTTAGGCGGAGCAATAAAACATCAAAACTATCAACCTATTGCCGTGGAGCCGCACGGAGAAGACTGGAGAATAATACCAGTAGACGGCTATGGAACTCAAGAAATGATACGGTCTGTCTTGAGAACAGAAAAACCAGATATAGTCTGGTTTATGACCGACCCCCGTTTTTGGGGATGGCTCTGGGAGATGGAAAATGAGATACGCCCACTTTGCCCTATGGTTTACTACCACGTATGGGACAATCATCCTGCTCCTCACTTCAACAGGAGTTATTATGTTTCTAACGACTACATCGCTACTATTTCTAAAGTTACTGATGAGATTGTCAAACAGGTTGCACCAGAAGTAAACAGAGAGTATATACCCCACGCAGTGAACCCAGACTTTTTTAGAGCCTTGCCTGTGTCCGAGAGAGATAAGCTTAGAGAACAAGGCTTAGAACCACCGGATAGAGACAAGGTTGTTTTCTTTTGGAACAATCGTAACGCTAGAAGAAAGCAATCGGGAACACTTATTTGGTGGTTCAAGGAGTGGCTAGACAAAAAAGACCTGCACGATAAGGCTTGTCTGATAATGCACACAGAACCAAAAGATCCTCATGGTCAAGACTTAGAACACATCATCAAGCATCTGGGTCTCAACGACAGGCAGGTTATGTTATCTACGCAAAAGATAACTCCACAACATCTAGCGGCAATATACAATCTCGCAGACTGCACGATAAACATATCTGATGCTGAGGGTTTTGGCCTCGCTACACTAGAGTCATTGTCTTGTGGAACACCTATCATTGTAAATATGACTGGTGGCTTACAAGAACAGGTGACCAATGGTACTGACTGGTTTGGGATAGGTATCTACCCCAACTCAAAAGCAATCATCGGTTCTCAACAAGTCCCATATATCTACGAAGACAGAATCTCAAAAGCTGAGTTTCACTCTGCACTCACAAAGATATATTCCATGTCTAGAGAGGCAAGGCTTGAAATGGGTCAACTAGGCCGACAGCACGTGATAGATAATTATAACTTTGATACTTTCTGCAAACAATGGATTGAATTTATGGATAACGTTGTAGAAACAGAAGGTTCTTGGGAAACAAGAAACGAATATGGTAGAATTAGATTCAAGGAGATAGCATGAAAAAGAAAATATTAGTTAAAGCACCTGCATTATCACAGTCAGGTTACGGGGAGCAGGCACGTTTTGCATTGCGCGCTCTCCGCTCTAGAGAGGACTTGTTCGAGATATACGTTTTGCCAATCCCCTGGGGCAGAACTGGTTGGGTTTGGGAACAAGATGAGTTTCGACAATGGCTAGACCAAAGAATTACCGAGACTCAAATACAACTCCAGCAAAAAACCCTACAAGTAGATTACTCCCTGCAAGTGACAATTCCAAATGAGTTTGAGAAGATCGCTCCAATCAACATTGGATACACCGCTGGTATTGAAACCACACAGTGCTCACCACAGTGGCTTGTTAAATGCAACGATATGGACAAGGTCTTGGTGGTTTCCAATCATGCAAAAAGCTCTATCCAAGATGTAACAGCAGAGGCTCGTAATCAAGAAACAGGAGAAACCTTTCCGTATAAGTGTGAGAGAGATATTGATGTTGTTTGGGAAACAACACCACAAGCTGCACCTGAACCCATTGAGGGTCTTGAGCTTGATTATGATAACAACTTTCTATTCATATCACAACTAAGCCCTAGAAAGAACTTTTTGAATACCGTAACTTGGTTTATGGAGGAATTTATAGACCAAGAGGTTGGCTTGGTAGTTAAGACAAACACTGCCAACAATAGTGTATCTGATTACTTAAGAACAGAAGCACAAATGAATCAGATTCTTTCACAATACCCGGATAGAAAGTGTAAAATATATCTTCTTCATGGTGACTTGTCTTCCGGACAAATGGCTGGTCTTTATACAAATGAGAAAATCAGCGCCCTGATAAACATATCACATGGAGAAGGCTTTGGCCTACCTATGTTCGAAGCAGCCAGAGAAGGTTTGCCCATAGTTACTGTTGGTTGGTCCGGTCAGCGAGACTTTTTAGTTAAAGACGGTGAAGAGCTTTTTCAAAGTGTAAAATTTAACTTAGAACCAGTACAGCAAGAAGCAGTATGGCCAGGAGTTATTGAAAAAGAATCAAAATGGGCATTTGCAGATCAGGGTTCATTTAAGATGTCTCTAAGAAGAGTTCTCAAAAACAAAGAAGAGGCTAGAAGACTGGCCCAGTTAGCCAAGGAAAATATAGAAGAAAGTTTTTCCGATGATAGGTTGCATAAGATATTCGTCGATAGTGTTCTAGGCTTTGATAGTGCTTTGTTAGAAGCAACTGAGGAAGAAGAGACTGTTTTGGAGTTTGAATGAGAAAAGTAGTTTTTATATCTGACTTCTTCGCCCACCAAGTACAGGGCGGAGCTGAGATATACGACCAAGTTTTAATAGACGAGTTGAGAAGTAGAGGTATAAAAGTTGCAACGTTTAATTCAAGCGAGTTTACAAGCCAACACTTGAACTTCTACAATCAACACGGATATTATTACATAATATCAAACTTTGTAAATTTATCCTTAAACATTATGTCTGCTTTTAAGACCTTGTCAAACAGATATATAATAATAGAACATGACCACAAGTACCTATCAACCAGAAACCCATCAGACTTCAGGGACTTCGTAGCACCTAAACAGTTTGTTATAAACAAAGACTTTTACTCCTCAGCTAAGGCTGTGTTTGCCCAAAGCATTAAGCACAAAGAAGTTATGGAGGCAAACCTGGGGACTTCCAATATTATCTCCTCTGGCTGTTCGTTGTGGTCAAAAGAACAACTTGAGAATATAAGAACTGCGTTGTGTGATAAAAACGATAAAGCATTTATTATGAATGATAGCAATCCTATAAAGGGTCTGGAAAAGGCCCTTTCGTTTTGTGACACAAATAAAGTTGAATACGATCTGATTCACAAGCTACCACAAGAGCAGTTTATCCAAACCTTGGCCAAATACGACAAATTTGTATTTTTTCCAAAAACCCTTGAGAGTTTTTGCCGAGTTGTGTTAGAGGCAAGAATGCTTGGCTGCAAATTAGTGACAAACAAGCACAATGGGTGTACTTATGAAAATTGGTTCCCCAAATACAAAGGCTTGGAACTGATTGAGTTTGTAGATTCCCAGAGACCAATCGTTGTCGATAGAATATGTGATACGCTGTTTCAAGAAGCGCAGACAACAGACGGAGATATAACAGTTATATTAAACTGCTACAGGAGACCCTACAATCTGAAAATGCAAGTCGAAGCTTTGAGAGCACAGACTGTAAAACCAAAAGAGATATGGCTCTGGATAAATCAGCACGAAGATAATAAAGATTTTGACCCAACAACTCTGGGAGTGGACAAAGTATTCAGCAATGACCATAACTGGAAGTTCTATGGGAGGTTCGCAGCTTCTTTACTTGCCGACACAGAATATATAGCCATATATGATGACGATACCATACCAGGTTCCAGATGGCATGAAAATTGCGTTGAGACCATGAAAACACATGAGGGTATTCTGGGCTCTGCCGGTATTATCCTAGAGGGTTCGAAATATGTTCAGCATCAACGTTGTGGTTGGCCAACAAGAAACACGGAAGTAACCCCTGTTGATCTTGTTGGTCATTCTTGGTTCTTCAAGAGAGAGTGGTTAAGATACCTGTGGCAAGAAAAGCCTGTGACTTGGGACAATGGTGAAGACATTCAGTTTGGCTTTATGGCTAAAATACACGGAGGCATCCAAACCTATTGTCCTCCTCACCCACCAGAAGACCTAACTCTGCACGGCTCTATACTTGGTAATGAGTTAGGCATAGACGACAAAGCAACCTCTACAAATAGAGCAGTATCTCATCAAGAGTTCTTTTTACAAAGGGATGAGTGCGTTCAGGAAGGTTTGCGAAAAGGTTGGGTAACTGTTAAGGAGATAAAGCTTTGAAAGATTTCACAACAGCCTTTGACAACTTACTAGGTATGCTAGAGACAAAAGAGAACTTTGCTTTTACAAGATTTTCTGACGGTGAACTATTCATAATGCAAAACAAAACAGTTGTTTTAGCTGACAATCACTACATCACTGGGCAAGTTAAAGGAGCAAATAGATACACGAAAGAAGAGCACAAAGAGTTCCACCCAGAACAGCACCAAGAGTACAGAGAAAAGCTGATAGAGTGCTACAAGTATACCCAAGATAGGTACTATAAAGGCATCTGTACAGCAACCGATGGGCACGTAGGGAAGCAAAATTTCGATTGGATGATTGACTTCCATGGAGGAGATCATGAAAGCCTCACGTTTGCAAACTTACTTATTAATGCTAACTACTCTCGTTTTGTCGAAGAGTTGATACCTATCTTGATGAGGAGAAAGGTGCTGTATGTGGTCAATGAAATGGCCAATCTGGATGGCTTGCCATTCGATATAGAGAAAAAGTTCCTGATAGGTTCCAACTGCATGATTAATAATTTCGACACTTCTGAAAAGGTCGCCACGTATATCAGAGAAAACAACATATCAGATCACGTGGTGCTATGCTCAGCAGCATCTCTATCGAACTTTATTATTCACGATTGCTTTAAAGAGAATGCAAACAATACATTTTTAGATATTGGCTCTTGCTTAAACCCTTTGCTTGGACTTGAAGGTTGGAAGTATACCAGAGGATATCTCACAAACTATTGGCTAAACTCGAATAGCCCGTTCGGTCGACAGGTTGATGTATGGAGCTAGTAAAGTGTGAACAGAAGTATTGGGAGTTCGTTCGAACTTTAAGAAATTTAGATGGTGTCCGAGAGGGTTTCATACAGCAAGCACATATTACAAAAGAGCACCACAGAAGATATATGGAAAAAAATTCAACTTTTTTTTATATTGTGCTTGACAACGGCTCTCCAATATGTTATATTGGTAGTATAGATAATGATATAAGAGTTGCTACTCACCCTGAATATCAAGGTAAAGGAGCTGCATCTTTTGCTGTAAATGAGCTTATGAAAATACACCCTAACTCCTTTGCAAAAGTAAAAGTAGAAAACAAAGCTAGTTTAAGATTGTTTGAAAAATGCGGTTTTAAAAAGAAATATTATCTACTGGAGAAAGATTGAGACATAACCCATACAAAATAGTCAAAATGTTTGAAGAAACTATGGCTGACTATTGTGGTTCTAAATACGCAGTATCCACAGACAACTGCACCGATGCCATACTGCTCTGTTGTGAATATCTAGAAGCGGACGAGGTTACAATACCAAGTAAGACTTACCTCTCAGTTCCACAGTCTATATTACATTCCGGTGCAAAAGTGAAGTTTAGAGATTACTCTTGGTCCGGCATATATCAATTAGAACCATATCCCATTTGGGATGCTGCGAAAAGACTAACTTCTGGTATGTATATACCCGGTTCCTTTATGTGCCTTTCTTTTCATATTAAAAAACACCTTAAGATTGGCAAAGGCGGAATGATCCTAACAGATGATGAAGAAGCAGCTAAGTGGTTCCGAAAAGGAAGATATGAAGGTCGAGGCGAGGTAATGTATCACCAAGACAATATCAAGATAAATGGTTGGAATGCCTATATGACTCCGGAACAAGCTGCTCGTGGTTTAATGCTAATGCAGAATTATCCAGAGTATGTTCCAGACATACCAGAGAACCCCCCTTATAGGGATCTTCGAGAGTTTGACTTGTTCAAAGATGTCGAGGTGATAGAGTGAGAGACGACGTGGTCTTAGTAGTGGATACGAACTCCAACTATTCCGATGTTTGGGAACCTTGCTTCTCCAGACTTGATAGACATGCCTCTGGTATTAAGAAGTATGTGTTCACTGATACCTCCGATGGTATACCATCATCTTATTACCCAGTTTTATACGATAACTCTGCTTCATACAGAAATCAACTACTGTCCTGTTTGAAGCAAGTCCCTGAGAAATATATTATCTACACTAGTGAAGATTATATTCTGTACAACCAAGTACAGCAAAGTAAAATAGAAGAAATATCCAAGGTTCTTGATGACACAGACTTCAGCTTCTGTAAATTCATAAAAGGACCAGAGCGAACAACACATTACAAAGACGAACTGTTTGAAATTGATCAAGAAGACTCAAACTTTTTCGCACAACAAGCCAGCCTTTGGAAGACCAGAGATTTTCAAAAGATATTTGAAACAGCTCCTCCAGAGAATACTAGAATGCAACACGAACCAGGTGGTTCCGACATATGTCGGACACTTGGTTTTTCTGGTTTACAGCATTTTTCAAATACAAAGAAGAGAGGTATTCACCACTACGACTCTGATGTATACCCTTGCGTAGCTACAGCTGTTGTAAAGGGCTTGTGGAACCTTAGTGAGTATCCAAACGAGATGAGAGATGTTGTAAAAGAATACAAAATAGACTGTAACATAAGAGGATGGAGATAAAATGAAAATAGTTGCTGATTGGTCGCACGATGCAAATTGGGGAGTTGTCCCTTACGTACATGAAGATCTTAAGCTTCTCAGTGAAGATGATTCCGAGCACGTTCTAATGAACGGAGCAGCCTGGTTGTATGAAAAACGGCTAAGAGATAGATACAAAGACTATAGTCGAAGGTGTCTGTTGGCATTCTGGAGTCCCTGTGAGTTTACAGCACAAGTTGACTTCTATCACTTAGAAGCATATGAGTACTTCACAGAAGTTTACTGTGTTTGTCCATTTACATGTAAGTTTATGAATGATCACTTCGGATATGAAAAATTCAAGTATATTCCTTATATGTTTACTAACCGCTCAGTCAAAGAGTTTGGAAACTACGATGCAGACTGTTCTTGGATGGGTTCAATCCATGGCCAAGATCACATAGATGCCATCGACGTAATGTCAAAGTTTAAGTACAAGTTTCTAACCTCACAACGAAACACTTGGATGAGACATCCATATGAATTTAATAAATGCACACACGTGTTCTTACCAAACGACCAGAAGTTGGTAGAACTTAGTAAGTGCAAATCTTCTCTTTCTTTCAATATGATTTACATGAGTCCTGCTTCAAAGAAGAACAACTTCCAAGCTTTTGAGAGATTTGACGAAGGCATCATGCCACAGTTCAAGGTTCGAACCTTTGAGATTGCTAGTTGCAAATCTCTGTTGCTGGTTAAGAAAGACCCTTGGGACTTGGTTGAAGACTTTTTTGAACCCGGAAAGGAGTTCATATACTTCGAGACGTTTGATGAATTAGAAGACATAATTCGAGACGTTTCTAACAACTTTGAAAACTATCAACCCATCATAGAGGCTGCTTATGAAAAGAGCCTAGACTATACAGTTGATAAAGTATATAAATACATCAAAGATGATGATAACAAATTAATAACTTGGAGCAACAAACATGTTTGAAAATAAAAAAGTATTAGTCACTGGAGGCACTGGACTTGTTGGTCGAGAGCTTGTGGAAATGCTATGTAAAAGAGGAGCAGATGTTACATCTGTTTCTTTGGACGAAAACAATCTGGACCCTAGTTGGGGAGCCAAATACATAAAAATGGATCTTCGTTCTAAACAAAACTGCTATCAACTGTGTGAGGGTATGGACTACGTCTTTCACATAGCAGGAGTCAAGGGTTCGCCAGTAGTGATGAAAAGATTCCAATACCAGGTGTTCAGAGACTTTATTATGATGAATACCAATATGATAGATGCCATTTACAATACGCCATCAGTTAAGTGGGGCCTGTACACAAGCACTATCGGAACATATGGCCCAGCGAGAACTTTTAAAGAAGATGATCTGTGGACTCAAAACCCATCGCCAAACGATTGGTACGCTGGCTGGTCCAAAAGAATGGGCGAGGTTCAAATCAATGCTTACGACGAGCAACATGGTGAACCCAAGATGTCTATTATCAAACCGGCAAATATCTATGGAAAGTTTGACAACTTTGATCTTAGGACATCGACCTTGATTCCATCTCTGACTAGAAAGGTAGCAGAGGCAACTGAAAGCGTCGAAATCTGGGTCAACGGTACAGCAGGTCGTGACATCGTGCACGCCAGAGATATAGCTGGCGCAGCAGTCTTCGCTGTGGAAAATAAGATATCAAAGCCTTTAAATGTTGGGCACGGTAGAACCTTCACTATCAAAGAGGTCATCACTACGTTGGTCGAGGTTTCTGGTAAAGACTTAGAAATAACTCACGACTTGACTAAACCAACAGGAGATCAATTTCGTGTGCCTATTACAGACAGACTCAATGGGTATGGGTTCTACCCATCAGTAGAACTTCGTGATGGTCTGAAAGAGACCTATGACTGGTATATCGAGAACGGGCCCACAAAAGGTAGATTCAACCCTTACTATATTGGAGAAAACAATGATTGATAAAAAATTCGTAAAACAGTTTATAAACGAACAAGACAACTTTTCAAAGATTGACTTGACACTGGCTATATCGGAGCATCGCTCCAGAGGTATCTTAGCTCAAAACTCTTGGTACAAAGACTTATACGTTGACCCAAGTGTTGATATTGTTAATAGCCACCCACAAGTTCACCAGCAAGTAAGACAAGAGTTATACGACTTTTTGGAGTTGTTGTTGAACCACAATACCAAGTCAATATTGCAAGTTGGACTA
>VMHT01012326.1_pt1 | contig 12441 bp, 15 predicted proteins | sample 4693611 | NCBI WGS metagenome assembly VMHT01 (sample SAMN12280063, study PRJNA550983) | marine metagenome | isolation source: seawater sampled from same location over 5 years 0.02-0.2 micron viral filtrate | place: USA: collected off the coast of southern California halfway between the port... ...
TGGGCAACAACAGATGTAAACCCAACAAGAGCAGAGTTGGCAACAGTAGGCAAATGGTCGAAAGTCTACGAGACAAAAAACATTGGTATAGTTAGGGCAACTAACGTATCAACACAAGACTAAGGTAACTAAATTATGCCATCAGTTTTTGAAGCTACTGCGGGAACGGCTCTTGGAGTTAGTTCAGATCAAACAGGATCAGTTACGCAGGCAACAAGTAAAGCTACAGGTGTCACTTTAAGTAAAGTGGCTGGTGTTATAACAATGGATGACGCGGCTCTTGCAGCAGCGGCTGAAGTATCTTTTGCAGTTACAAATACAAAATGTACTGCAAGTGATGTTGTTATTGTTAATCACGCAAGTGCTGGTACAGCAGGCGCATATTTAGTGCAAGCTAATACTATTGCTGCTGGATCTTTTGCAATCACAGTTACTAACGTATCTGCTGGTTCATTAGGCGAAGCAATCGTACTTAACTACCAAATCCTTAAGGCTGGTTAATGGGGTTATTTGCTTTTAAGCGAAAAAAAGAACAAGAAGCTGCCAAAGCGGTGGCTTCTGTTCAACCCAAAACAAAACGCAAACGAAAACCTAAGTTAAAAAATGGCGATAACAATAACAGCGACAGTAGGTAGTGCTTCAGCTAATAGTTATGTCACTTTAGATGCGGCTAATTCTATTGTTGAAGGTTTAATACTTGATGATGATGTTTCTGCGTGGGATGGTTCTAGTAATGATAATAAAAACAGAGCTTTATTTACTGCTGCGGTCAGAGTTGATCGTGAAAGATTTTTAGGAGCAAGGGTTACTAATACACAAGCATTGCAATGGCCTCGCCAAGGTGTACGAAAACCAGATACATATATCAATACTTATTCTGTTGGCTTTCCTTTTCGTATATCAACAGATTATTTTTCAGAAACAGAGATACCAGAACAAGTTAAAAAAGCACAAGTTATATTAGCTGTTTACTTGAATAACAATCGAGATGGGTTAGGATTATCAGGACTTGAAGATTACAAAAAGGTAAAACTTGGTAGTCTTGATGTAGAACCTAATTTTTATGGTGCTGTTGGTGCTGATAGAGTACCACCACTATTTGAACGGTACTTTACTGGTCTACGAATAAGTGGACCCGGCAATGTCGCTATTAAAAGGAGTTAACTAAATGGGAAACTACAACTACCCAGCCGCAATTATTATCACAGACACAAACGCACATACTGGTAGGTTTGGTAAGATTCATTGTCTTGCTGCTGCAGAAGTGACTCTTGTATCTGAAGTAATTACAGAGAATGGTTCATCAACTGTTAATGGTATTACCATGGGTGTTGCATCAGAGATTGAAGGAATCATTACAAGTATTACTCTGGCCAGCGGTCAAGTCATTGCATATCGTGTCTAATGGGTCTTGCCTCTTCATTAAAAAAAGTGGCCTCTAAAAGCTTAGTAAAGCTTGGAGGTAGTGTAACTATAAGACAAGTTACTAACGGCTCCTACGATACCGCTACTGGCGCAGTGAGTGAAAGTAATAGTGATACTGTAGTTAAAGGTTTATTAGAAAATATAAACAATACTGAAGTAAATGATTTAATACAGGCAGAGGACAAAAAACTAACGATATCTGCTGGTGACATTACATTTGTACCAACACCCAAAGATAAGGTTGTAGTTGCTTCTGTTGTTTTTAAAATTATAAATGTTGTAACAAATCAACAAAATAATATACCAATAACCTTTGAATTATTCTTGAGGGCATAATGGTACGACAAATAAAGTTAGACCAAATAGATGATCTAATGAAAGAAGCAGTACAAGAGTTAGTACAAAAAACAACATTACGTTGGACAGAACTTTCAAAAAATGCAACACCTGTAGGCGAAACTGGTAATTTAAGAAATGGCTGGAAAAAAAATATACAAAATTTAAGAGGTACTATTATTAATAATATTGAATATGCCGAACCAGTTATTTATGGAACAGCGTTACCACCTAGTTGGAAGGGTAGATACAGAACAAGACAACAAACAATAAAAGGCTTTCCAGAATTACAAGCAAAACAACTTACAACTCAATATATTCCACAAGAATTAAAAAGAATTATTAGGAGTATGTAATGGCTGCAATTAATTTAAATACAGTCAGACAAACCATAGAAGCAAGACTTGCTACAGAACTTGCGAGTAGCCCTGCAATATCTGTTGTATTTAATAACCAACCCTTTGATTCAACAACAGAAGATACTTTTGTACAATGTATAACAAGTTTTGGAACTGGTGGTTATTTAACGCAGGGCGGATCTGCTAATTCTACTAATAGTGTTGTAGGTTTAGTTCTTTTAAATATTTTTACAGAGGAAGGTATTGGCTCTGGTGCAAATTTAGTGATTGGCAAAAGACTGCGTGACCTTTACAATAATCTTACAGTTTCAAATGTAATCTTTGATTCGCCTATTGGTCCTGAAGTTTTATCCTTAAGTCCAGAAGGTAAATTTCAAACACAAGTTAGAATTACATTTGAAATATATGAGGAACTTTAAATGGAAATAACAGAAACAATGCTTGATGCAATTGAAGCTGTAAAAGGCAGACGTGACCCTGTTTATTGGGATGGACGCTGCAAAAGATACATGGAAAACCAAGAAAGTTTAAAAAAAGATGTGAAAAAACCTAAAAAAGGTTAATATTAAATAAATACTTTTTTTTGTTATGGCTATTAAGGGTGATGTTGGTAAAATCATGTTTGAAAACGCTGGCGGTACTGAAGCTGATGTTGGACAAACAAGGTCTTGGTCTTTATCTATTAGCAAAGATATAATGGAGACAACAAAGCAAGGCGATACATTTAAAACAAATATCGGTGGCTTAATTTCTGGCGAAGGTTCAGCAGAGCTTTTATATGCTCCGGGTGAAACAGGTGCAGGGTATACAACATTTATAGATGATGTATTAACCACAGGCGACAATGCTGATGCTCTATTTGAATTATTTCCTGATTCTGCAACTTCAGCAAAAAAAATTAGTTTTGCTGGTATTATTACTAACGCTGAATATGGCGCAACCCTTGGTGAAGTTCAAATTATAAACATCAGTTTCACGACAAGTGGTGCTATAACTTCAGCTATATAGTACATTAGGTAAACGTATCTAATTTTTTATGACAACAAAAAGAACTGTAGACATTATTACTGATGCTTTTAGTGATGTTATGTCTACAAGACGCAAATATGTATTAGAAACACCTTCTGGCCAAAAAATTGATATATACTTTCCACCATTAACCAGATATGACAGACAAAAAGCACAAACTGCTGTTGGTAGTGATGATGCTTTAATGGTATCTACACAATTACTTTGTCAAATTGCACAAAAAGAAGATGGTACAAAAATGTTTGCTTTAGCTGATGCACCAGACTTACAAAGAATGTTACCAGAGAAAGTTTTAAATGATATTGAGTTATTTTTATTTGAACTAAAAATAGACGTTGATACAGCAAAAAACGATTAAAGAGAAATAGCTGGCTAAACTTTGAGTTGTTTCTCGCCTCTGAGTTAGGTAAAACATTAACTGAACTAAGACAAAATATGACAGAGGAGGAGTTTATATATTGGGCTGCATATTACGAAAATAAATATGAGAATGAAAAAAAGATGCGTCAAAGAGCAAATAACAGGTAAGATAAAAGAAATGTATTTTATAAGCTAAGTGGCTGAAAGTATTGTTACCTTAAGAGTTGACACCAGAAATGCTGTCAGTTCTTTAAATAATGCTTCTGCAGCTACAAATAAATTATCAGCAGCATCAAGTGGTGCAACAAAATCTTTGGCTGCAACATCAACAGCAGCAAGAGGATTAGGTTCTGCATTAGCTTCAAGTTTAGCTCCTATTCTTGCTGTTGGTACCGCTGTTTCATTACTTGGTAGATCATTAAGTGTTTTTCAATCTAGAGAAAGAGATGCAGCAATACTTGCTAAAGGTCTAAATAATTTAGGTAAAGGTACAAATGTTTTAAGAGAGTTGGAAGAGGCTGCAGATAATTTAGGAAATGCAACTTTATTTAGTCAAGATGAATTTACTCGAGGATTTGCTTTATTAACAAGTTTTAGAAAAATTGGTGTTGATTCATATGCAAGTGTTGCTGAACAGGCAGCTAACATCGCACAAATTAACCAAGTTGATGTTAATACTTCTTTCATGCAACTTGCAAAAGCATTACAAGACCCTGAGAGAAATTTATCCAATTTAAATCGTTCTGGTATTGCTTTTAGTAAACAGCAGACAGATGTAATCAAGCAATTAATGAAAACAAATCAGGTTGCAAAAGCGCATACTATGATTTTAAATATTGTTAAAGAATCATATGATGAAGCTGCACTTGCTGCTTCAAAAGGGTTTGCTGGTAGTGTTGACCTGTTAATGGAAGAGGTCAATGATTTTAGTGAAAGCCTTGGAAAGGCTCTTTTACCTGTTTTAGATAAATCAGTAAAAGCCTTAACAGCTTTTCTAGATTTTTTAAACTCAGAAGGTGGTCAGGTAACAGCTATTATTGCTGGCATAACTTTAGCTGTAAAAGGTCTTGCTGTCGCCTTACCTCTTTTAAAAACAAATCTAATAGCTGTTGCTGTATCTGCTCGTATTGCAACAGGTAATCTTATCGGCACAAAAGCCACTCTTGCAGCTACATCTATTGGTTTTGCTAATGCTACGGTTGCTGCAAATGCTTTTAAAGTTGCACTTGCAAAAGCTGGGATTGGTCTTGCAATTATAGCTTTTGGAATATTGGCAACAAAAATATTAGAGACTTTTAATGCACAGAAAAGACTTAATGAAGAATTGGCAGCAGGAAAAACTGATTTAGCAAGGGCAGAACTTGAAAGGTTAGAGAAAAAACTTGCAGATTTACAAGCTAAACAAGAAAGAATTAAAAAACAAGGTGGATTGAAAAATATACTTGGTTTAGGAGAAAAATTATCAGGTACGGAAGTTATTGAATTAATAGGTGGTGCTTTACCTAAGGCAATAGACGACCTGAAAGCAAAAATAGCTACAGCAGATGAATTAGGTTTTGCAAAAGAATTTAGAACAGCAGCAAAAAATATCCATGAACAAAAAGAAGAACTAGAAGAAATAATCAAGAGATCAAAAATTAATACTGAAGAAGGGAGAAAACAATTTGATTTAGAGCAAAGAAAAAATGAACTTGTTGAAAAACATGGAGAACTTTTAGGAGGCGTCTTATTCAAGAGAGAGCAGGATAATAAAAAACTTCAAGAAAGTGTTAATAAAATAAAAGAGCAAGAGAAAGCAGCCGAGAAACTAAAAGAAAAATATAAAGAAATAGGGCAAAGTGTAGAAGATGGAATTGTTTCAAACCTTGCTGATGCTGTAGAAGGTACTAAAACATTAGCGCAAGCTGCTGTGAGTGTATTAAATGACCTTAAGCGTAAACTTATTGAGGTTGCCATACAACAAGCGGTATCTGGTATTGGTGGAAAGATTGGAGGCTTTTTAGGAAAAGTTTTTGGTGGAGGAAAGGCTGCGGGTGGTCCTGTAGCTGCTAATAAAAATTTCATAGTTGGAGAAAAAGGCCCAGAGATTTTATCAATGGGTTCAAGCAGAGGATTCATAACGCCAAACAATCAAATAGGTGGAGAGGTTACAAATATAGTGACTGTTAATGTTGATGCTTCTGGTTCTTCTGTTGAAGGTAATGACGGACAGGCTAATGAATTTGGTAACGTATTAGCAGCAGCAATACAAGCTGAACTTATAAACCAAAAACGTGCTGGAGGGCTTTTATCTAACGCATAATTATGGCAGCTTTTCCAACTACAGTACAACCAGCATATAGCGGCTTTTCAAAAAGAAGTCAGCCTAATATTAAAAAGGTACGTTTTGCCGATGGTTTTGAACAACGTCAACTCGTAGGCATAGCAGCACATCAAAATGGAAAGATTTATAATTTAATTTTTCAAAATATCTCAGAAACAGCTAGTGATGAGATTGAATACTTTTTAAACGAAAGAGCATTAGATCAAGCATCATTCACATTTACCCCACCAAGTGAAGAGTCTGTAAAAACAGGTACTTATTCCCAAAGTGGCACTACTATTACTGTTTCTGTTACTGCACATCAATTATTCGCTAACGATTCTATAACTGTTGATTTTACTTCTGGCTCTGCAACTGATGGTACGTTTTCTGTTGTTTCATTGACTAACGCAAATACATTTGTTATTACTGCTGGAAGTAGTGCAACAAATTCTGGAAATTGTACAGTCACTAAATCGGGAACATCTCATTTTGTATGCGAAAGCTGGTTAAAATCTATTCCTTATGTAAACAGGGCAACAATTAACGCAACCTTTAGGGAGGTGTTTGAACCATAATGGCAATACCTACAGAAGAGCTACAAAAAGCTAACCCTAGTGCAAAGATAGAACTGTTTGAAATACATCTTGTCGCTGCCTTACATGGCAGTACTGATGTTTCTAGGTTTCATAATGGCATCAATATGAACACTACCTTTAATGTTGTATTTCAAGGTAATACATACCAAAGAATACCTATTGAATCAAATGGTTTTGAGTATTCCATAGCAAGAACAGCACTACCAAGACCAACAGTAAAAATTAGTAACATATTATCTAGTGTTACTGCCTTGATGACGCAAGCAAACCTAACAACACCTAAAAATGATTTGAATGGAGCAAAATTCAAAAGGATTACTACCTTGTTAAAATTTATTGATAATGCAAACTTTGAATCTGGCACTAATCCATTTGGAACACCAGCAAATAATACTTACGAAAACCAAACATTTTTTATTGATAGAAAAACTGTTGAGAGTAAAGATTTTGTAGAGTTTGAACTTGCAATGACTCTTGACTTGCAAAATAGAACAGCACCAAAGAGAATAATTACAAGAAAAGATTTTCCTTCTGTTGGTACGTTTGCATGAACAACTGGCAAGAACAAGCATTACATCACGCTAAAGCTCAACTACCAGAGGAGTCTTGTGGGTTGGTCTTAGATATTAAAGGGAAAGAAGAATATTATCCTTGTAAAAATATCGCTGTTGAAGGTGCAAATAGTTTTACGATAGATCCAGAAGATTGGGCAAAAGCAGAAGAAACTGGGACTGTATTACATATCTGCCACTCGCACCCAAATGGAGATTTAACACCATCAGAAGAAGATATAAAAAATTGTGATTTTCTTGGTTTATCATGGTTTATTTTTGACCCTAAAGATAACGAGGTACAAGAATTAAAACCTCAAGAGCATAAACCTATGCTCAGTAAAGATAAGTTTATTGATAGAGAAAGAAGAGAAGATGAGCAAGGTTTAAGAAAAATTAAACTGTATGGAAGATTAGCAGAGTTAGTAGGGTGGCACGTTAATTATGCAGATGTTAAAAACATGAAAGATGTTTACAAATATTTAGTCTGTAATTATCCAGAAATAGAATCACATGTAAAACAAAATATGTATCGTATAACAATTAATAATGATGTTGTAAAAACAGAAGATGATTTGATAGTAAAAAGTGAAGGTGAAATAAGAATGATTCCTATTGTTTCTGGCGCTTTTTTTTCAATTCTTGCTGGTTTACTTATAAGTGGATTTGCAACAGAGGTTGCTACTTTTGTTGTTGGTAAAACTTTGGCTACATATTTAGCTTCTGCATTAACAGTTGTTGGTACATCTATGGCTTTACAGGGAGCAAGTAATTTATTATTACCACAACAAGTTCCTACAGTAGGTGATGTTACTTCTGGCTTAAGTGAGACAGATGCAAGAGTTAATTATTCATTTAGTGGCATTCAAAATGTTAGTCGTAGTGGAGTTTGCATACCTCTTATTTATGGAGAAGTATTTACTGGATCTATTGTGGTTTCATCGGGAACTGATACTGCCCCTGTATTTTTTGGAGGTTAATTAAAAATGCCATTACCTAGAAGTGTAAGAGATTTTAAATGGAGAGGTATTGATTACTCTGGTGGTTATCGAGGTGGAGAAGGTTTAAAGTATTATGATGCTGAGATGAAAGATGGCGAGATTGGTTCTCGTCAATTTGTTACAACTGTAGATGTAATTTGTGAAGGTGAAATAGCTGGGTTTCCATCTGCAATAGATGCTGGGCATACTTTAGGTACAGATGATTATAATAGAACCGCTTTAAAAGATGTATTTTTAAATAACGTACAAATTTTACAGCAATCTGCTTCAGACACAGATCCAGCAGACGGTACGTTTAATTTTGGTACGACTTCCTCTAACAGACCAGCATTTATACCAAAAGTAGGTACAGCAGATCAAACAAAAATTAGAGGTGTATCTGAAACAGAAAGAGATAGACCTATTGGCCAAAATGTTACTGTTGCCCAGCCTCGTGTTGTATCTATAACTGATACTAATACAGATGGTATAAGAGTAACTGTTGGTTTTCCACGTTTACAAAAAATAGAAGATGATGGAAATATATCTGGTACAACAGTTGAATATAATATTCAAGTAAAAGATCAAGCTGGTACTTTACTGAAAAAAATTGTTCCGCAAACTTTATTAACTGGTTTAGATCGTTCTAAGTTTTCAAGTGGTGGGCGAATTATTGGTAAAAGTACATCACCTTATTTTAAAGATCATATTATAGTTTTGCCTTCAGATATTGCCACTTCTGATTTTCCACTAACTGTAACTTTAACAAGAGAAACAGTAGATAGTACAGATGTAAGGCTTGTAAATGCTTTTGAATTAACTTCAATAACAGAATTAGTCTTTGAAACTCCTACATATCCAAATACTGCTGTTGCCGCTTTACGTTTTGATGCTGAAATTTTTAGATCCGTTCCACAGAGAATGTATAGAATTAGAGGACGTCTTATCAAGATTCCTCACAATGCTACTGTCAGATCAGATGGGTCTTTGTCATTTAGTGGTAGTTTTAACGGAACTTTAAAAGCAACAAAAGAATGGTGTAATGATCCAGCTTGGGTTCTTTATGATCTTATTACTGAAAATAGGGCTGGATTTGGTGATTTTATATCAGAAGATGAGGTAGATAAATTTTCTTTTTATAACGCTTCTGAATATAATTCAACACTTATAGATAATGGTCAAGGTGGTACTAGTCCTAGATTTAGTTGCAATTTAGTTATACAAAAAGTTTTTGAGGGCTATACAATTCTTAACAAGATTGCCAGTATTATGAGGGCAAGTTTATTTTTTGAAGATGGCAAAGTAACTCTTGTACAAGATCGACCAACCACAAGTTCATATTTCTTTTCTTATGCAAACGTAACTGAAGATGGTTTTGTTTACACAAATGCAAGCCAAAAAACAAAAAATACAGTAATAAATGTTAAATATTTTCAAAATGAAACCAGAACCTATGAGTATGAAACTGTTGAAGATACTGCTGCAAACCAATCAAAGTATGGAGTAGTTGTTAAAAATATTGAAGCAATAGGCTGTAGTGATCAAGCCCAAGCAAGGAGAATGGGGTTATGGCATCTTTACACACAGAATAACGAGGTTGAAACAGTTACATTTACCACAACTGCTGATGCTGGATCGTTGATCAGACCTAGCAATATAATCACAATCCAAGATCCTGTTCGTAGCGGATTAAGACGTTCTGGAAGAATTGCAGCAGCTACAACAACACAAATTACTGTAGATAACACAAAAGACTTACCAACTGAGGCTGCTAGTGGGGATCAATTATCAGTAATACTTACAGATGGTACTTTAGAAACTCAAACAATATCTACAATATCTGGTTCTGTTATCACAGTTTCTAGTGCATTTGCTTCTGCACCACAAGTAAATAGTGTTTGGTTATTAGTAAGAATTGCTGTTGAAACTGAAGATTTCAGAGTCTTATCTGTTACTGAAGATAATAATTTATTTACCATAACTGGAATGTTCCATAATTCTGATAAATACGCTTTTGTAGAAGATGGAGCAGCAATAACAACACCTGTTATAAAAAATTTAGTTGAATTAAAAGATTCTCCTAGTGATTTAACAGCAGAAGAACTAATTATTGTCTTAGGTGATAGAGCCGTAAGTAAAATACTTTTAACATGGCAGCCAGTAGCAGGTGTCTCACAATATTCAGTAAAACATAAATTTAATGATGGTAGTTTTCAGACAACTATTGTACAGAGTCCAGTATTTGAAATATTTGATTCTGAATTAGGAACTTATGAGTTTGAGGTTTTTAGTTACAACGCATTTTTTGAACCAAGCATAATACCTTCTCCACTCACTTTTATTGCTGAAGGAAAAACAGCAGTACCAGCAGATGTTCAAAATGTAAGAATCGAACCATTATCAGATGAATTTGTAAGATTACGTTTTGATAAATCTACTGATATTGACGTAACTCATGGTGGAAACGTGGTAATTCGCAGTTCTAACCTTACAACTGGAGCAACGTTTACCAATTCAGTTGATGTTTTGCCCGAACTTTCTGGAAACGTCAGTGAAAGTATTGTTCCAAATATTGTAAATGGAACGTACCTTTTAAAGTTCAAAGATGATGGCGGTAGACTTAGTTCTGGTGATGCTTCTGTTGTTGTTCTTTCAACAAGTCCTGATGTATTTCCTAAGTTAACAATTTTAGAAGATAGAGAAGATAATGATTCACCACCTTTTGCTGGTGAGAAAGTTGATTGTTTCTTTAGTGATGAGGTAACTGGTCTTGTACTTGGATCGTTGGAAACTTTAGATTCGCAGACAGATTTTGATGCTATACCTGATTTTGATTTTTTAGGTGCTATTGATGTTACTGGTGGTTCTTATAGTTTTGCTAACACACTAGATTTAGGTGGTAAGCAACCGTTACGTTTGCGTAGACATATGGTCACACAAGGTTTTTACCCTAATGACTTATTTGATAAAAGAACAGCTTTGATAGATACTTGGACTGACTTTGACCAAGCCACCGCATTTGATGTTGGAGCTTCTATGCTAGTCGCCACAACTGACTTAGATCCTGATTTATCAGTTTCAGCTACTTACGAACAGAGTGCTACAACGATCACTATAACCAAGACCTCGCATGGATATTCTGTTGGTGATTTTGTAGTCATTGACTTTACTGCTGGCTCTGCAACAGATGGAAATTATCAAATTGTTTCTGTACCTAGTGCCTCAACATTTACAGTTACTTCAGCTACAAGTGCAACAATATCTAGTGGTACATCTTGTACTTATGGCGCTAATTTCAGTCAATTTAATCCTTTTGTTAATGGTGTTTATGTTGCAAGAGGTTTTAAATTTAGATGTGATATGGACACTAACGACCCAGCGCAGTCAATAGAAATAGATCAACTAGGATATACAGCAGAATTAGAAAGTAGAACAGAAACAAGTCTTGGTAATGCTGGAGCTACAAACGGTTTGATTGCTTCTGGTACATCTACCAAATCTGTAACATTTACCAACAGCTTTTTCACAGGTCAGTCTGGTACTAGCATTGCAGCAGATAGTGTAAAACCTTCTGTAGGTATAACTATTGAAAATGCTGCTGCTGGTGATTTCTTTAATATTGCAAGTATTTCTTCAACTGGATTTACGATTAATGTTAAAAATAGAGATACTTCAAATAATGAAACTTTTGTAAATAGAAATTTCAAATATGCTGCTACAGGATTCGGGCGTGGTAGTTGATTTTAAAGTAAGATATACTTAGATTAAAAAATTAGGTTAGACAATGAGCCAAAATGATTTTGTAATAGATAATGGCACAGGAAATGCAGTCCGTTTAGACTTACAAGCTGCTTTTCAAGCTTTAGCAAATAACAGTACTGGATCATCTGCCCCTTCTACAAATTACGCTAGTCAATTTTTTGCTAATACCAATACAGGTATTATGCAGCTTAATAATACATCTGGAAACGCATTTATAAATCTTTTTACGCTTACTGGTGGCCCATCTTTTGCGGTTGATGGAACAATAAATAGTATAAATATAGGAAAAGGTGCAAACTCTGTTGCTGGTAACACTGTTCTTGGAGAAAGTGCTTTAGATGCTTCTGTTTCTGGTGGTAATAATACTGCATTAGGTCATAAAACACTTACGTCAAACACATCAGGTAATGCCTGTGTTGCTGTTGGTTATAGAGCATTACTTAATAATACAACTGCTGCTAATAATACTGCTGTTGGAAATGACAGTATGAAGGATAACACAACTGGAGATTCAAACGTAGCTGTTGGTAGTTTATGTTTAGATGCTTGTACTACTGGAGGTAACAATACTTCTGTAGGAGTAAGTGCTTTAGGGGCAAACACAACAGCTTCTAATAATACAGCTTTTGGTAGAAGTGCTTTGGCAGCAAACACAACTGGAGCTTCAAACGTAGCCGTAGGTTCTAATGCTTTAGACTCTAATACTACTGCTAGTTTCAATACAGCACTTGGATTTAA
>VMHT01053014.1_pt1 | contig 12441 bp, 19 predicted proteins | sample 4693611 | NCBI WGS metagenome assembly VMHT01 (sample SAMN12280063, study PRJNA550983) | marine metagenome | isolation source: seawater sampled from same location over 5 years 0.02-0.2 micron viral filtrate | place: USA: collected off the coast of southern California halfway between the port... ...
GATTTGGTTATGAGCCCAAGTCATCTCAGCTACAGAAGCATGAGTGTTATTAGCGGCTCTAACTCGATCACCGAAAGATTCAGGAGCAAAGTTGTTAGACCTCAACGCTTGCAAGTTCTCTTGGAACTTCTCCATACTTACATTATCTAGAGAGTTTAGAGTATATGTTTCCTGTGCAAGTGAGGTAGTTAGACCATTAGCACACCACATACGGTTTACATAAGGCATAACTTGGAAACCTTTCAAGGGTGAATTAGAGAAGGAAACACCTCCAGTAAAGACCTCATCGGAGAGACCTTTAACCGCAAATTCAGCTTTTGGGTTAAATGCGTTAATTCGAACAATTCCAGTAGTAGGGTCAGTAGACCAATTGGTTACGTCGAAACCATGCTTATCGATGAGGTTCTCTGTAATTCCAAGGAATTGCGAATTAGATATTGTTTGCTCGTTACCTTTAGTAATACCAATGATATTCTTGTTCACTGGGTTAAGGATCAGAGTTACTTCGTTTAATTTACCATAATTAGATGCCATTGCATTTTTCATGGTATTGATAAATTGACTCTTAGCTTCAGGGCTAAATAGATTATCGAATTTCTTAGCGAATGCTTGGCTCATTCCGATCAAACTCAACAAGCCTTTAAAAGCTTGGCTCGTAATGCCGATTCTTTGGCCTTTATACTCGATAGTCTTGGTATCAATTAATTGAACGTCACGGAAGGGAACTACTTTTCGTAGTTGTTGTGCGTTGATGGTTTCGATTTTGCGTTGATCGAGAACGTTTGAACTTAGTGTTGTAATTGCCATTATAGTCTGGTTTTTTTATTACTTGATTTATATATTATACTTAAATTATTAAAAAGGTTTCAGGTTAAAGACCAACTTTAACCATTGAAACCGGAACTCGGTATGTTTCACCGTTAGCGGATGATTTCGCTAAGACAGGGCTCTTACGAGCTCTAGATTTCCAGCCGGTAATAGTATATACCGTACCAGCATTCATAAAGGTATCTCCAAGCTTTACACCAGGCAATTCATATTTAGCATAGCGAGCGAAGTCAGTAGCTTCTTTAGTCATTACCATACCACCATCACCGATGACAGATGCTTTAACTTTAATTGAACAATTATCTCCAGAGAAAGAGATATTACCAGTAGAGATTTCAATACCATACTCCTTAGCAACTTTAGCTAGGGCGCTATCAAGGTCTACACGAAGGGCTTTAACGGTTGGGCGGTCAAAAGATGTTACTTTCATAATTTTTGTTTATTTTGATTGATTAATTATTACTATACTAATATAAGCATTATAACTGACAAATAAAAACTTTTAGCTGCTTATTTTCAAAAAGTTATTAACAATTGGTGAACCAGACAGGATTCGAACCTGTGACCGTCTGCTTAGAAGGCAGATGCTCTATCCAGCTGAGCTACTGGTCCAGATGATTATTTCTTTGGTAATTTTTCAAAGCTAGCTACTAGACCCAATAGACCAAGCATCGTAGCAGCGATAAAGAAGCCCATGGCGTTATCTTCACCGGCAAAGCTAATATACTTATCAATTGTTGAGGTAACTGTCATACCAGCGACGATAAAAGACACGATAGACATAAGAAAGGGAAGGATGTTTAACTTAACTGACATAGTTTGTTTGTTTTTTAATTACTATACTAATATAACCAATTCCGGCGACAATAAAAAATCCAGGGCAGACTTTTTTTAATAAAGTTTCTCTAGACGAGCATCTACCTCAGCCTGTTTATTAAGGAAGTATTCAAGCTTCCCGGCAAAGAAGATAATATTGTGAACCTCGAGGCGATCAGTAGCATTCGCGATTTTAGCCTGATAATAGTCAATTTTAGGCTGGTAGCCATTAGGATAACGGTTGGCACGTGGAGAACGATTTTTCATAAATGTGTTTTTAAAAGGTTGATTAACTAATTACTATACTAATATAAGCAATTCCGGCGACAAATAAAAATTCTAGGCTGCTTATTTTTGATTTTTTTTATAAGAGCGACCAGGTTTCATAAAATTACGAAAAGCCGCAAATTGCATACAATAAGAAAAGAACATACTAGAGGTTGCGGTAAACAAGGTTGTCGCAAATTCATAGATAAAGATTAAAGTGATCAAATCACCAACAGAAAGACAGTCAAAACTAAATTGGAAGAATTCCATTATTTAAAGGGGTTTAATTAAGTAACTTATATAGCTAATATAATCATAAAAACTGACAAATAAAAATCCAAAGTGTTAAAAAGGTGAAAAAAAGTGAAAAAAGGCCCCTGGGCACTGAAACAAAGCTTTAAATATGCGTATAATATAAACCAGAATAGGTCATATATGCAACCCATCCAGATAACACTATATAATAGCTCCCAGGGCAGCTCTCCAGGGCTTCCCAGGGGCCTTTTTGCTCCAGGGGCTGTCCGGGGAGCCCTGGGAGCTCTCCAGGGCTGTTCCTGGACAGTTGCCTATAGAAGCACTATAGAGCTAGCTCTCCAGAGCAACCCTGACAAGCCGGATGGCCGACATGTCCAGAGTCACCTGGAGCGTGGACAGTCCACAGATGGCCAACAGTACCCTAGAATACAGAGGAGCCTAGAGAGACAGAGAGCTCTAGACAGCACCGGCAGTCACCGGCAAGCCCTGGTAAATAATTGCCTAAATATTATACCGGGTCATAGAAATTTAGTATATTAGCTATATAAACAAATAGATACCTTATGGAACAGAGTAAACAACAACGAGTAGAGGCTATTAGAGCCGAGATCATTAAATTGAAGCTAGAAACACCTTATAGCCCAAAAATACCTAAATTACAACAGGCACTGGACAAGCTGTTAATGGCCTCCGAGTAGTCACACTAAAACGCGAATTAACGTGTGGTGGGAGGGGGACCTTCCTTGGGGCATGCTCTAACATTAATTGTATAATTAGCAATAGTCAAAAAGCACTTAGCTAAATGTCAACCACTTGTCTCGTGTGTGATTTAAGCAGTATATACCTGTGAGTGCTCCTAGATAGAAATAATATAGAAAAGCAATGTTACCCAAGCTCAAATATTCTCGAGCGTGTAAAAAACAATAAAATACCCTATGCGTGATATATAGAGTATGAAAGAACTATTTAATCCACAAGCTAAGATGCAGTCCATTACAAATGCACAGAGTGAATCAAGCAAGATGAATAGTAATGAACAATCTCTAGATAGTCAAGCTAACTCTAGTGTATCTAAAACGACTAACAGTGCAAATGCTGAAAATCCCAAATTAGCCACTAAGACTACAAATGAAAATCCAAATAGTGAGTCTGAACTAGATGCGAGTATTGCACCTCCTAAAACAAGTACAAGTTTCTCAGATAGACTTAAAGCGAAAGCAATGAACTATATGATGAGTAAGATGACTGACTCTAAAGATGCCAGTCCCGATGCTAAACAAGATGATATGTCTCAAGACTCTGATGCACCTAGACAATTAACTCCGTTAGAAAAAGCAAAAGCGAGTAAGACAGAACCAGAGAGACCTCAACCAAAGATTAAATCCCCAGTAGTTAACACGCCAGAGTTTAAAAGCCCTAAACAACAAAAGATGAAAAGTATACCAATAACTAAACCACCATCTTTTAAAATGCCTAAACTTAGATAAGAAGCGCGAACACATCGCTCTTACTCCCCACTAGCCCTCCAAGTCTTTGAGAAAAAAAGTTCAGTATAAATGAAACTTTTCTGAGACCTAGCAGTATAACTTAAGTCTTTAAGTCCAAGGGTAAAACCCCGACGACAGTCCATCCCATTGATTAGAGCCGTCACACGTCTTTGAGGTCTCAGAGGTACCCTCTAATAACCCAAAAAAAGAGCCACACTATGGCACTAAGTCGTCGGAGGTGCGGCGGCAGTTTAAGGGCTTAGAGGTCTTAAACTAATAAAACACTATTAATAAACGTTATTTCCTACTAGGAGACAAGAAGGGCTTGGGAGACTTGGACGCTTTTAGTATCGTTGACGGTGGGTGACGAGCGCACATTCACGTTATTGCCTCTATTAAAAGTGAACTATATTGAGTATGACACATTTGAGGGCTGAGAGACTCGGAGAGCGGCCCCACTACCTACCGGTACAGGGGACCTAGGACTATATTAGAGTGGATTGCGATGGATTGGTATTTGGATTAGAGTATTTTGAAGAAACATAAAATTGAAAAAATACGTTTTTTTAAAAGTCAATTCCAAATTTTCCCCTGACTTAGAGGGAGTATAGAGAGGCGGCGATGACTATTTAGAAAAATTTCCTAACTCAAAAAATTTCCAAGACTATGAAGTCCTAGGAGGAATTAGAGGAATCTGAGATATATAAGGTATATGAAACAACTAAACCACTTAATTCTAATGCTAGGAATCTTTCTTCTAGCCTCTTGTAGCACACAATTTCGATTGATGGGTTACGATCAAAATAACGATGTTTCGGCGCACAATGTGTCGACGTCGATGCAACACTTCGGAGATGTTAAAATAGACACGCTATCCGAATTTCAATTTAGAAATAAACTAAGAACAGATCTAAGCTTCAGATTAGACTTTGCGCAATACGCATTGAGTCAACCGAGGTCGTTTGATTGGAATAATAGATTACTAGGAAGACAATACGATTCTAGATGGAATAATTATTATTGGAGCTGGAATAGAGATCAGATGTGGAATGATTGGGCTTGGGGTTATACAGGCTGGAATTCTTGGGGTTCTCCTCATAGATGGTCACCATTTGGATATGATAGATGGGGATATGGAATCTACTATGGTTGGAATAATCATGGTTGGGGATATGGAAACCATTATGGATGGTATGGTTCACACTTTAATAATTATTATGGAGGATGGCCGTATTATGGTAATAACGTCTATGGAATCCCAGGTTGGAGAAGTGGCAGAACAAATACAGTGCATATTAATGGCAGACGTTCAAGTATTAGAACTGAAGTAAATAATGGAAGAAGAACTAGAAATACGACTACTAGAAGAAGCACTAATAATACTAGGAACAATGAGGTTATCATCAATAATAGTCCGAATAGAAATAATAACACACGAGTAAGAGTTTACCAGAGACCCGAGAACAACTCTAATAATACAAACACTAGGCCAAGAATTATTAGAGAAAAACCGCCAGTGAGAAATAATCGCCCAACGTTTAACAATAATTCTCGTCCATCTAATAATAATAGACCTGTGATTAATAATTCTCGTCCATCTAATACAAGATCTTCGACACCGGTTCGTTCAAGTTCTCCTCCTTCAAGAAAAAGAGGTAATTGAAACAATTAAGATTATTAGAGTATAATATTAAAGGATTAACTTAAACTTTTAATATATGAAAAATAATTTGATAGCAATGCTAATGACGTATCTTGCAGTGGCGTCTGTTGTTACGTTTATAGTTGCTATTCCAACTTTATTGATATGTGGATTAGCCGCGTTAATCTCTTTAATAACTGGATTTTCGTTTGCAGCTACCTTTTGGATAGGATTTTCATTAACAACTATCATATCTATATTCATAATTGATGCAATTCAAAAGGAAATAGAATCGTTTAAGATTGATTTAGATTTTAAAGAAGACGAAGATCTATTATAATAACTTAATATTATGATAAGATTAATACAAACTAAAATGGCTAAGAAAACAACACATTGGAAAACCAAAGACGTAAATGGTATGAGAATGATGATATGTCAAAACTCAAAACCAACTATGAGTAAATATTCTGAATTTGCACCAGAGAATGGAGAGTGCGACGAATGGTCCGAGGTTGGCACAGATACAACAGCTTCTTTATGCTGGAGGTGTACTGGAAGATCAGTAAATAATATTAGATTAAAATAATAAGATATTTTAAGATTTTAAAATTATGATAATATGATATTTTGATATTATCATTTTATTCTATTAATTTATTAAAATATTACATTTCGCCTCAATAGCATTGATATATAAACCATAAGTTTTATATTTAAACTTGAACGAATAGCTATACAGAAATAATTTATTTTAAGACCAATTCTAACGAATTGGTCTTTTTTTATCTAAACTTTTAGGGATATCTTAGTATAATATTAAAGTATTCACATAATCAAAACACATAATGAGTAACAATAGAAAATCTGAAGATGCTTGGCAGATTCTAAGAATTCAGGGAGAATTCACAAAGGGGTTTGATACGTTTAATGAATTAGGACCCTGTGTTTCTGTGTTTGGAAGCGCTAGAACATTATCAACAAATCCAATGTATAAAGAAGCTGAGAAAATTGGAAAGCTTCTCGTTGAAGCAGGTTTTGGCGTAATTACAGGAGGTGGTCCTGGAATTATGGAAGCCGCAAATAAAGGAGCACATGAAGCGGGTGGTAAAAGTATAGGCGTTGGAATTGAATTACCATTTGAGGCTAGTATGAATGATTACGTAGATTTAGGAGTTGAGAATAGATATTTCTTTACACGTAAGGTAATGTTCCTTAAATATTCACAGGCATTTGTTATTTGCCCGGGAGGTGTTGGAACTTTAGATGAGTTGTTTGAAGCTATTACACTAGCACAGTGTGGGCATAATGTAAAATATCCTATTGTTCTTGTAGGTAGAGATTATTGGGAAGGTCTCGTAGATTGGATGCAAAATACTTTATGGAAACATGGTGCAATAAGTCAAAAAGATTTTGATTTATTTAGAGTAGTTGATACTGCAGAAGAAGCAGTCTCTAAAATTACAGAGTATCATAATAAGTTTTCTAAGAATACCGACTCCACCAATTTCTAATAAATATAATAGATGAAGTTCAGAAGACTTGCTGATAAGTCGCAAATTGATTTAGCGACATATCTGAAACAATACATAAAAAGAAATTCCAATAATTCAATTCGAATTTACGTAGGATGTGATTCACATGTAAAGGGTGAGTTTACAACATACGTAAGCACGGTTGTAATTCATGTTGGAAATACTGGATGCCATGTTCTTTATAAGAAGGAAAAGGTAGAACCTATTCGAGATATGTGGAGAAAGTTATGGGGAGAAGTTGAAAGATCCGTCGAAGTTACACAATATCTTCGGGATAATGGGATAAATATACATACAATTGACTTAGACCTTAACCATCAAGAGCAGTATGCTTCTAATAAAGTAGTTAATGCTGCGATAGGTTACGTTAAGTCTCTTGGAATTAAAGTAAGAATAAAGCCAGATATCTTACCTGCAATAGCAGCCGCAGATAATCTGTCAAAATAAACAATTCCTAAAAACGGAGTAAAATAAGTATAACAATTAAATTCTACAATGGCAGAACAATTTGAAAATCCAGGAAAAGGCGGTAAAAGAAAAACACCTTACGTTGATGAGTATGGAGAAGACCTAACAGCTGAAGCTGCAAAAGGAAATCTAGATCCTATTATCGGAAGAGAAAAAGAAGTGTATAGAATTTGCCAAATCCTATCGAGAAGAAAGAAGAATAATCCTATTATTTTAGGAGATCCTGGTGTAGGTAAGACTGCGTTAGTAGAAGCGATTGCACAAAGAATCGTAGATAAAAAAGTAGCAAGAACTCTTTTAAAGAAAAGAATAGTTTCTATAAATATTTCTAATATTGTAGCAGGTACAAAATACAGAGGTGAGTTTGAAGAAAGAATGAAGCTGATTGTTGAGGAATTAAAGAATAATAAAGATATCATTGTTTTTATCGATGAATTACATACGATTGTCGGTGCGGGTGGTGTTAGTGGATCTTTAGACGCTTCAAATATATTAAAACCTGCATTAGCGAGAGGACAAGTACAGTGTATTGGTGCAACTACTTTAGATGAATATAGAGAAAATATTGAAGATGATGGTGCACTTACTAGAAGATTCCAAGAAGTATTTATAGATCCACCTAGCGAGGAAGATACTATCGAAATCTTACAAAGAATTAAAGGAAACTATGAAGATTATCATGCAGTTGAATATACTGATGATGCTCTAGAAGCATGTGTCTCTCTTTCTACAAGGTATATTACAAGTAGAGAACTTCCTGATAAGGCTATTGATTTAATGGATGAATCAGGTGCAAAAGTTCACTTAAGCGAAATCAAAGTACCTGTACATATTAAAAGAGCGGAGACTGAGGTAGAAGCTTTAACACTTGACAAATTAAAGGCAGTTGAAGAACAAGACTATGAAAAAGCTGCTCACTTTAGAGATAAAGAAATTCAATCTAAGAATTTAATTGAAAAGAAAATATCTGCATGGGAAAAGTCACTAAGAGATAAAAAGAAAAAAGTAACAGCCGAAGATATTGCTGAAACTATTTCACAAGCAACTGGAATTCCTGTAACAAGAATGACAGGTGATGAGAGTAAAATAATTTTAGCAATGGAAACAGAGCTTAAGAAAATGATTATTGGACAAGATCAAGCCGTAGACGCACTCTCTAAGGTAATTAAAAGATCAAGAACTGGTGTATCATCTGCTAAAAAACCTATAGGTTCTTTTATGTTCTTAGGACCAACCGGTGTTGGTAAAACAGAAACAGTAAAGGCGATTACTAATTATTACTTTGGATCAGAAGATCATTTAATTAGAATTGACATGAGCGAATACATGGAAAAGTTTGCAGTATCAAGATTAATTGGTTCTCCTCCTGGATATGTTGGTCATGAAGATGGCGGTCAATTAACAGAACAGGTTAGAAGAAGACCTTATTCGGTTGTACTTTTCGATGAAATTGAAAAAGCACACCCCGACGTATTCAATACTTTACTACAAGTATTAGACGAAGGAAGATTAACAGATTCATTAGGAAGAACAGTTGACTTTACGAATACGATTATCATTATGACATCTAATGTCGGTGCTAAAAAAGTAAGTGAGTTCGGAACGGGTATTGGATTTGAAACTAAGAAATCTTCAATCGCTGGAAGAAAAGCACATACTGAAGCTATCATCGCAAAGGAACTTAAAAATAAGTTTGCACCGGAATTTTTAAATAGATTAGATGATGTAGTATTATTCGACCAATTAAAGCATGAAGATATTCTTCAAATTGTTGATATTGAAGTTAGACACCTGGTAATTAGAATGTTTGATCAGAAATATAATATTAAAGTTACTAAGCAAGCAAAGGAATTCTTAGCAGAAAAAGGATATGATCCTGATTACGGTGCAAGACCTTTGAAGAGAGCGGTTCAAACTTACATTGAAGATCTTTTAGCGGATGCTATTATTAAAGGAGAAATAGTTAGAGGAGACGAAGTTTACACCATCAATCATGTAAAGAAAGAAGATAAACTTTCTATTAAAAAGTAGTATAATAATAAACTAATAACTTATTAAATGAATTTTTCAAGTCAATTTCAAGAAATATTAAAAAACATAGACGAAATAGGTAGCGAATCACAACCGCGCGATATGAAAGTAAAAGAGTTAGCACTCACTACTTTACCTATCGATCCTTATATGCCTATTGCTAATTTTGAAAATAGAAAATTCAACTGGAAATACTTTGCAGGTGAATTAGCATGGTATTTACGAAAAGATAATGACGTAGATTACATAGGTCAATTTTCAGGATTCTGGTCTACATTAACTAATCCTAATACAAATGAAATTAACTCAAACTATGGTTCATTATTATTTAATGAACAATTAGAATGGGTTGTAGATTCACTAAAGGCAGATCAAAACTCAAGACAGGCGATTGCATTTCTTAATCAGCCTAAATTTCAATTTGAAGGTAATAAAGATTTCGTATGTACAATGTACTTAAATTTCTTTATTAGAAATAATCAATTGAATATGAAAGTTCAGATGAGATCTAATGACATATTCTACGGATTAACTTTCGATGCACCATTTTTTGCATTTGTCCATCAACATGTTTTTCTATGGTTAAAAGACGCATATCCTGAATTAAACTTAGGAGTATACTATCACTGTGCAGATAACTCACACTACTACGAAAGACATTTCGAATTAGCCGATAAGATCTCAGAAGAAAGTACCGAAGCTTCTTCACAATATGCAATGATTTTAGAAGAACCTTTCTTTACAATTGAAGCTGGTAAAATGCTTTTAACAGATCATGGCTTATCGTTTATCGAAAAGGTAAATGAAACTATTGAAACTGAAAAACCTACACAAAAAGAATTTAAAGAAATTTTAGAAAACTATGTAGGTATTATTAACGAAGAAGAACTTATAGGAGAAGATGGAATACCCGAGATTCAGAATTAATACTAGAGCAATGGAGCTTGGTTCTCTTGAGGAGGGAATAGATGACATCACTGGCTTTCACCTAAATATCATTAAACACATAGAAGATACGATTGATGGAATATCAATGACCGGAAATATATTATGTATATTAGTGGACGAACAAGGAAATGAGTATGATTCCCTATTAGATGAAGATAGATATAATAAGTCTTTGTTAAAATCTCTAGAATTCTTTAAAGAAAGAGAAAATTACGAAAAATGTAAACACATAACAGACTTGCTAAATAGAATATAAATTCAATAATGAAGTACGGGCTTGAAGGATTTAATAGAGTCGCTAGAACCACAGCAAAATGGTTCTCTCGACTCTTACAAGTATTCGAGAGACAGAAAAGAATAGATTGGACTAAATATATTAGCGACACCGTAGTTATTCATCTTACATATCGAAAAGATAGATTAAAGATAGTAAAGAAGCGTGCATCTTCTCAAAAGCTAAAAGGCCGTAAAACATTATTAGATTATTTAAGGTTTTTTGATGCAATAGAAGGAAAAAGAATAAAGTGGTTTTCTAGAAAAATTCATAAAAATAAATATAATTTTTCATATCACTGGGGAGTAGATCCTTCACCTGACATGGAAAAACAATTAAAGAAAGATAGAACTATATTATGTTCTTCTGCTGAAACTGGAATTGCATTCTCACATTACAGAGTATGGAAAGAAATTGTAGAGAATAAAACACCAGTCACACTTATATTAGAAGACGACTTTGAATTTTGTCATAAATTTCAAGATAAAATAGAAAGCATATTTGAAAACGAACTTCCTAGCAATTGGGATTTATTGTATCTTTCTAGTTTACCAAATCAATTTGGATTTACATGGGATCCTCATTCCCAAAATCTATCGCGGTTATATAATGGAGTATGGTGGTTATCTGGTTACGTATTAACATACGAAGGTGCCAAAAAATTATTAGAAGGTTTGCCTATTATCGGCCCAGTTGATGTGTGGATTAATTATCAATTCAAAAATATGGAAGTATATATGACTAATCATAATCTAATAACACAAGGAGACGATACCAAATCCGATAATACTTATTCCTATGTTGAAACATTTAAGGATAACTTAATATAATATTAAAATAATACACATAACAACTTATATGAATTACGGAAAAGAATTTCAGAAATACGCGATGAGCGATCATAATGTTTCATCATCTAAATTAAATTACTATGAGAAGCAGATTGAAAACTCGCTAACTCCATATATCTTAGAAGAAAGAGAGTTAAGAGCTACTCAGATGGATATCTTTTCTAGATTAATGATGGATAGATTACTATGGGTTGCAGGACCTGTTAATGATAATATGTCTACGATCGTTCAAGCACAGTTAATGTTTTTAGACTCAGTTGGAGGAACAGATATTACAATGCATATTGATTCTCCAGGTGGAAGTGTTAAAAGTGGACTTTCAATGGTTGATGTTATGGATTACATTAAGTCAGATATTAAAACGGTAAATACTGGAATGGCTGCATCAATGGGTTCTGTTTTATTAGGAGCAGGAACTAAGGGAAAAAGATCTTCACTTAGACATTCTACTACAATGTTACACCAATCTTCTGGTGGATTTAACGGTAATATTCAAGATGCTGAAATAGATTGGAAAGAATGGCAAAAAGTAAATAAAGAACTATTTAATCTTTTAGGAGAATATTGTGGAAAGCCAGCTGACGAAGTAATGAAAGATGCGACTAGAGACTTTTGGTTAAACGCAAAGGAAGCTAAAGCCTATGGTATTATTGACGAAATCATCGGGAAATCTTAATATATAAATTATATGAAAATTCATATTTACGTAAAAACACAAGATTTAGACTCTCTTAATAAGATATTAAGTGATCCTTTTTCGGAGACGACGAAAGAGTTTGAATTTTTAAATACACCAGCAAAAGACTTCACCATGATCTCTTTAACCTATGACGAATGGATTAGGTTACAGGATATGGATGCACTAATTACAATACTATCGTTATGAGAAACAGAGACATTGAAAGAGAATTATTTATTGAGTTAATCAATCATCAATTAAAAGATCATGGGGTAACTTATGATGATGTTAGGGACAATCCACAATGGTAGATGGAATATAAGACTACTCGAGAAAAAGAGGAAAAGTTTATAGAACATA
>VMHT01085926.1_pt1 | contig 12441 bp, 17 predicted proteins | sample 4693611 | NCBI WGS metagenome assembly VMHT01 (sample SAMN12280063, study PRJNA550983) | marine metagenome | isolation source: seawater sampled from same location over 5 years 0.02-0.2 micron viral filtrate | place: USA: collected off the coast of southern California halfway between the port... ...
AACATGAGAAGATCCTGCAGACTGTTATAAAAAACTTAGACTGCGAGTGGGCAGAATGAAAAAACAGATACTGCCACCTGGGACACATACATCACCACACAGCCAGAGAAGTAGGTTCTATGCACTTTGAGCACTGGGGCAGTCTTACTGCAACCGACCAATGGCACAGCGATTCAGGCTACGGTGCTGAGCGTTCTATGACGGCGGTGGTGTACCATAAAGATAGCGGAGAAGATTCGCGAGTAAAAATAAAGGTAGGTGATTAATGAATTGTTGGAACTGCGGTACAGAGCTAATCTGGGGTGGCGACCATGATGTTGAAGATAGTGAAGAGTTTTTTATGGTGTCAAATTTAAGCTGCCCTAAATGCGATTCCTATGTAGAGTTTTACACAGCTAAGGATAAAGATGATGAGCAAGGTGATTGACTTTCCTAATAATGCTACAAAGATGACCAAGCTATACTGTGAAGAGTGCGAGCACCCATTAGAGTATTGGCTTGTCGATGATGATGCAGCCTACGGTATATGCCCCAGGTGCGATTTAAATCGGCCAGACACTTTAACCATAGACTATGGAAGCGGGACTGAGCACTAATGGCTAAAAGAAAAAGACTGACAATTGCCGGGGAGATAGAGAAGGCCGCTGTATTGATGCAAAAGTTAGTACGCATGAAGTCTGCAGATGATAACGGATATGCCACTTGTGTGACTTGCCGTCGGGTTGCGCACTATAAAACTATGGACGGTGGTCACTATTTCTCCAGGCGACACACCAGGCTTAAGCTGTTTGAAGGCAACTGTCATACACAATGCAAAAGGTGCAATATGATGATGGGCGACCCAATAATCAACGACGCCTACAGAATGTATATTATCAACACATACGGACAGCGCCGCCTGGACGCCATGAAAAAGCTAACCTACCTGCCGCCTAAAAAAATATATAGGCATGAGATCCAGGACTATCACGCATATTTAAAAGAGCAGATAAAAGAGCAGAAAAAAAGATTGGGCGAAAGTTGACAATGTATACATATTTGATACAATAGCAGCTCATTCAACGAAACAGAGGTTTTTCAAGATGCCTAAGACAAGATCAACTACGCTTTGCAAGCGCCTAAACGAAGCATTCCCGCAATGCAACGCTGTTACTTACGACGAGTGGACTGGTGAGGATAAAGTAGACCAGGATGCTATCTGGTTCAGAATGGAAGGCGAGTGCGCCCCAGACGGTATGCCGCTTTTTGACTACTGGTCTATGGATGGTCAGATGTACCACCCTGATCTGGTTGCTATGTTAGACAAGCATGGCTTTCACTGCGAGCCGCGTGATGCTGGCACACTAATGGCATTTAGGAGTTTCTAATGGAAGCGCATAAGCATTTAATTGATTGGGCCATCACTAATGGCTATGTTGTACAGGTTGAGGTTGAGGATGAGCTTGAGTACGAGGGCCATAACTTTGACCTGGCTGTTGAGGCTTCGGAAGCTGGTGATATTGGCTGCATAACTTTAGGTAAGCGAGGGTACATTCCCGGCAAGCAAGGTTACGCTGAATACAACTTTGAGTATGTTGTACACTTTGCTTACGTACATGAGTACGTACAGGAAGATGACGAAATCATCTATGACTGGATCGACAACAAAGTAAGCCGTGAATGGCGTAAAGAATATGAAGAATTAATGGAGGGTGACGATGATTAGTGATTTGAGAAGGTTAAGTGCTGCTGGCCATAGACGCACTAAAGAGCTTTTGTTAGACGGTGAAACGTGGCCTGGCACACAAGGCAGTTACATTGGCATACTGGAATACTATGTCGCTTTAATGGCCCAGGACGACCAGGATACATTTGAGCAGCTTTTAGAGGAGTTGAAACATGTACCAACCGACGACGACGAGTGAGCCTGGTCTCACTGAGGTGTTTGGACTTTTGTTTGTTTGGGCATTTATCTTAGCCCTAATTTTTATCTGCAGCGCTGCTGTTGTACACGTAAAGCAAGAGCAGAAAAAATGGAATATACGTCAAAGAGCTAGGCGTATAGCTAAGATAAGAGAGGCTAGAAATGCGTCCAACATTTGAGTTTCATTACAACGGCGACTCTGACGACGAGGTTCCGACAACTCTGAGAGTTTGCATACTTAAGCAGCACCTGACCAGGTGTGAGCTTGTAGAGGAATTTGAGCACTTTATGAAGGGATGCGGTTATTACTTTTCGGACGATGAGTGCATTGCAATAACTTCAAAGGAAAATGTATAATTATTTCCGACTAGGCCCCCTCTTGCCCTTGAAGCAGGCCTGCCGCACCTGTAGTCACAACGCGGCACTAATTCATAACTATGAGGATATCTAATGGCAGCACATCACGGCGGAAAAGGCGACTCAGCTAGACCTATGAGCGTAGACTCCCGCACATTTAGCGATAACTTTGACGCTATATTTCGTAAAGACAAACAAAAACCTGGCTCTGATCGCCGGGTAGACCAATCTAAAAAGCGAGGTGAAAAGAAATGAGAAGATTATTAATTTTATTGCCGTTTATTGTAGCGGCTAATTATGCTGACGCAGCATGTAGCTATAAGACTGATTCCTGGGGTAACACCAACTACACCTGTAACGGTGCATCAGGAAGCTTAAAAACCGATAGCTGGGGCAATACCAGAGACTCACGTACAGGTACAACGTACAAAACCGATGCCTGGGGAACTACAAGAGGATCTGACGGCTCTAGCTGGAAAACTGATAGCTGGGGAACAACCAGGTTTAATGACGGCACAACGTCTAAAACGGATGCCTGGGGCAATACACGATATAGCGATGGCACTGTATGCCGTACAGATTCCTGGGGGACAACTCGCTGTGATTACATCTACTGATGACGTTATAACGCTAATAGTTCTAGGCATGGCTATAGCAGCAATCATTTTTGATTTATATAGTTAGGTTTACATGCCAAATAACGCATATTAGATATGCAAAACTATCACTACAAGTAATATACGGCGTCTTATACAATGGCGCCGTTTTCAATTCTACTACTTAAAAAGGTGATACTGTGCTACTGCTGGATACTTACATTGTTTTAACTATAACCGGACTAATACTTGTAGGTTGGCAGAGCTTAAGACATTAATGTTCACATATTGGTTATTTTTTATACAAACTGTTATACAATTGTGTTGCACACATAACCCAGGAGGTTACTATGAGCAAGCAATTATGTTTAATAGCACGTATAGAAGAGTGCTTAGAGAATGGTTGGTTTGACCTGGCGGCTCAGGTTGATACATTAACGCAGACATTGATTGATTATCCACAAATAGGGGCGGAGACAAAGGTGGCACTGTTGCACTGGTGTAGTTTAGTAGATGAAAGATCTAGCAAGCTTCCAATGCCAGAAGAGCAGGTTGCACTACTCAATCCCTCTATGCAGATATCTAACGAATTTGGCACAGAGATCTAACATGGCAAGACCAACAAATATGACTGAAGAGGTCATAGAGAAGGCTAAGGATTACGTTGATAACTACCACAAGTACGGACATGCCGTACCTTCCGTGGTTGGTTTATGTAAGGCGATAGACAGAGCAAGATCTACTGTATACGACTGGGCCTCACAAGAAGATAATGAGTTTTCGGACATATTAGAGGCAATCAACGAAAATCAAGAATTAGTGACCTTTAACCAGGCACTACTGGGGGAATACAACGCATCAATCGCTAAGCTGCTGTTAGGTAAGCATGGCTACACTGACAAGCAAGAAGTCGGTGGTATGGATGGTAAGGCTATAGAGCTTGTATCCAAGATTGAGCGCGTGATTATTGATGGCTAAGACGCTGCAGATTGATACGCCAAGGTGGGCGCTTCCCTTGTTGAAGCCTTCACGGTATAAGGGTGCTCACGGTGGGCGAGGTAGTGGCAAGTCACACCTGTTTGCTGAGCTGCTAATTGAAGAGCATGTAAGAGACCCAGAAAGAAATACAGTCTGTGTGCGAGAGATACAAAAATCTCTGGGCCAGTCTGTAAAGAAGCTGCTAGAGATTAAGATAGAGTCCCTGGGGGTGCAGAAGTATTTTGACGTACAAGATACTGTCATCAAGTCTAAGTTTGGCTCAGGCCGTATAATCTTCCAAGGTATGCAGAACCATACAGCAGACTCAATCAAGTCTCTGGAGGGCTATGACTGTGCCTGGTGCGAAGAAAGCCAGTCAATGAGTCAGCGCAGCTTAGATCTGTTACGTCCAACCATACGAAAGCCTGGCAGTGAGCTTTGGTTTACATGGAACCCTAGTAAAGAGACAGACCCAATTGACCTGCTGCTACGTGGTGATAACCCGCCAGATGATGGTGCTGTTGTTGAGGTTAACTACTGTGACAATCCCTGGTTTCCAGAAGTGCTTAAGGCTGAGATGGAATATGACCAGGGCAGAGATTACGATAAGTACCTGCATGTCTGGATGGGCCAGTACGTTAATAACAGTGATGCCAGGGTATTTAAAAACTGGCGTGTAGATGACTTTGAGACACCTGGGAAAGCTGTGCCAAGATTTGGTGCTGACTGGGGATTTAGTAATGACCCTACCGTATTGATACGCTGCTGGGTAGAAGGGCTAACGCTGTACATTGACCATGAGGCTTATATGGTTGGCTGTGAGATAGTTAACACGCCATCCCTGTTTATGACAGTGCCTGACTCCGAGAGATTCCCTATCATTGCTGACTCTGCTAGGCCCGAAACAATTAGTCACATGAGGCAGAACGGATTCCCTAAAATAATGTCTGCAGTTAAAGGCCCGAAGAGCCTGGTCGAAGGAATTGAGTTTCTAAAGAATTACGATATTGTCGTTCATCCCAGGTGCAAGCACACCATTGATGAGCTGACTATGTACAGCTACAAGATAGACCCGCTAACAGATCAGGTGCTGCCAGTGCTAGAAGATAAGCACAACCACTTGATAGACGCATTGCGCTACGCATGTGAGGCTGTAAGAAGAACAAAAAACAAAAAGCCTAAAGATGTAACGCCATTGCCAACATACAATAGATGGTAGACAATACCTGGAATATGAGGATCGAAAATGGCCATCAATAAAGAACAACGATTAGCAAACATGCATTCAGAGTGTATGCGTGAGTTTGACAGCATCCAAACAGCGCTGCGAGAAGAGCGCCTACAGTGCGTTCAAGACCGTAGATTTTATTCTATAGCTGGCGCACAGTGGGAAGGGCCACTTGGCGAACAGTTTGAGAATAAGCCTAAATTTGAAGTTAACAAAATCCATTTGTCTGTAATTCGCATTATTAACGAATACAGAAACAATAGAGTTACTGTTGACTACCAGGCGAAGGATGGCGGAGAAGACAAATTAGCTGACGTTTGCGATGGCCTGTACAGAGCTGATGAGATGGACTCGGTTGCTAACGAAGCTTATGACAACGCTTTTGAGGAAGCTGTTGGCGGTGGTTTTGGTGCATGGCGACTAACTGCACAGTATGAGGATGAAGAGGACGACGAGAATGAGAAGCAGCGCATACGTATCGAGCCGATCTATGATGCTGACACTAGCGTATTCTTTGACCTAAATGCAAAGCGCCAGGATAAGTCTGACGCTAAGAGCTGTTACGTTTTATATGCTATGACGCCAGAGCAGTACATGGACGAGTACGACGAAGATCCGGCAAGCTGGCCTAAAGATGTGCAGGAGTATGAGTTTGACTGGAACACCCCTGACGTAGTTTATGTTGCTGAGATTTACAGGGTAGAGGAGTACAGAGAGACTGTACGTATTTATGAGCACCTGGACGGCACTGAAGAAAGATTTACTAAGGCTGACTTTGCAGAGCAAGAAGATCTAGAAATGGAGCTGCAGGCACTTGGTGCAGAAGAAGTGCGAACTAAGCGAGTTAAGAAGAAGCGCGTACACAAGTACATTATGTCTGGCAAAGAGATCCTGGAAGATATGGGATATGTTGCCGGTAAGCATATACCTATTGTTCCTATCTACGGTAAGCGCTGGTTTGTAGATAACATTGAGCGATGTATGGGCCATGTACGCCTGGTTAAAGATGCACAGAGACTCAAGAACATGCAGCTATCTAAGCTGGGTGAGATATCTGCGCTAAGCAGCGTAGAGAAGCCGATCTTGACGCCTGAGCAGGTTGCAGGACACCAGGTAATGTGGTCTGAAGATAATCTAAAAGATTACCCATACTTGCTGCTAAACCCTATTACAGATCAGAATGGCAACGAACTGGCACAAGGCCCAATTGGTTACACTAAGCCGCCAGCTGTACCACCAGCTATGGCAGCGTTACTGCAAGTAACTGAGCAGGATATGTCTGACATAATGGGCAACCAGCAAGCCGGTGATGAAATGTCATCTAACATATCGGGCAAAGCCGTAGAGCTAATTCAGCAGCGCCTGGATATGCAGACCTTTATCTATATGAGCAACTTTAGTAAGGGTATGAAGCGCGCAGGTGAGATCTGGTTGAGCATGGCAAGAGACCTGTACGTAGAGCCAGGCCGAAACATGAAGATCATTGGTGATGACGATGCACCTGATACTGTGCAGCTAATGAAGCCAGCGATGACACCAGAGGGCCAGCTAGAGCATGAGAACGACCTTACTGAAGCATCCTTTGATGTTGTTGCAGAGGTTGGCCCATCTAGCACAAGCAAGAAGGCAGCTACTGTACGAGCCATTACCGGCATGATGACCATTACGCAAGATCCACAGACACTGTCTGTATTGGGCGCTATGGCCATGATGAACATGGAAGGCGAAGGCATTGGCGACGTAAAGTCCTATTTCCGCAAGCAGCTAATTAACATGGGTGTTGTTACACCTACAGAGAAGGAAGCTGAAGAGATGGCGCTTGAAGCTCAGAACCAGCAAGAAGATCCAAACAGTGTTGCACTACGCGCAATGGCTGAAGAAGCCCAGGCTAAGGCTGCTAAGGCTAGAGCTGATGTGGTAGATACTATTGCAGACGCTGGACTTAAAGAAGCTCGCACCGCTGAGACTGAAGCCAAGACCATGAAGACCCTGGCTGATATCGACAACAACGACGAGTATTTAACGCTTGAAGCTTTAAAAAACATGTAAGGAATAGTAATGGGTGTATTTACTCCAGTAAGTTCAGCAATGAGAAGAAAGGCGCTCGCAGAGAAACTTAGGCAAGCGCAAGATCTGAGTGGATCACCCATATCTCAGACCTACCAGAACGTGTTGCCTGCTGAGTTAGACCCTAGGTTTTATAACCGTAAAAGCGATGCACAGACAGTGCAGGCTCCAGTACAGGAAGATCTTGGAACCATTCCTGCTGATGTTCCAAATATGACTCTGTCAGACCTTGAAGGCGAGACTTTAATATCTAGCATGTCTGATAGACTCCAGGCGGGACACCTTTTAACTGGTATTGGACAGCAGCGACTTAGATACCCTGTTAACCTGACTGGTGGACAAGGCTGGCCGCTTGAAAACGCTGGAAGCGCCTGGATCTCAGCTTTAGGCCCGCTGAACCAGATAATGAAAAAAGCGCAACAGGTACAGGCTCAGACTGGCAAAGACCCAATACTAGCGCCGTTTACTATGGCTCCTACAGGCGGCGACTTTTCGGGCATGACTGGCGAAGCTATGCTCGCTTACACATCTACTGTTGCTCCCTTAAGCACTAGAACAGCCCTCGACAGAGAAATTAAAAACTTTATACCTGATTGGAAAGGGATAGATAACCCTGAAAGCTTGCCGCAGTACAGTGGAGCGCCAGCTGTTGTGCGCGATTCTATCCGTGACCTTATGGATAAGAAGTTTAGGAATGAAGGCGCATCTACCACAGCGCAAGGTCGCCTTGCTGTAGCTGATCCGGCGCAGCTAGACGCCAATGTGCTTGATCTAAATACACTGGCTCGAATAGATACTAGCAGACCTGTAGATCCTACTGGCGGAAATATTATTTATCCGGCTAACCTGCCAGGCCAAGGTATGGGCCGTATAGACACTGACGCTACACTTGCAGACATGCTTCCAGAAGATGTTGCTGGCAGACCTGGCGATACACCAGAAGCTAAATTTAATCAGTTTAGACGCTCAGCCGAGCTGTCACCGAGAATAATACCTGTTACAGATGACCTGTTAAGAGATCTAGAAGGTCGAGGCTTTAAGGTACAGGCCAGCCCAATTGCTACTGCAGCTGGACTTACTGTAATGGGCCTTACTGCGCTTACACCTGAAGACGCAGAGGCGTCAGTGGCTAAGCTGGCAGAGCGCGGTTACAGAATCAGCCGAACCCCAACAAGCCCAGATCCTGGTGATTCAAGCGCAGACTTTTACGTCTACCAGGGTGATGGCAGCCCTACCGATACATTTGTTGCTCGCGCATCAATGAAAGACTACCTGGATGGCACATTGCGCTCTGACGACACTGAAGTGGCTGCAAAGTTCCAGCGCCAAGGTATTGCGACCGACTTGTATGGAGCTGTCGAAGAGATGACAGGGCAGCCTGTTCAATCATCTGAATTTTTAACACCTGACGGTGCCGCACTGAATGTAGCGAGAGATCCTGAAGGCATGCGTCAAAAGCTTGCTGATGGCTACTTTGCTGAAGGTAGTGACGATAATGTCAGGCAGGCACTTGAAGTGCATGACAACAAGCCAAAACTACGAGAGTTTGGTGAGCTAAAGCCAGAAGACCGCAGCGTATTTCCGGCACCACAAAGATTTTTTGATCCCAATGACAAGGCTTTTAAGCCGTTTACTGCTGAGTTTGGCCCAACACCAGGGGGCAGATACTTAACGCGGGGAGAGGACGGTTTTGAGGACATTACAGGGCAGTTTGTAGAGACTGCAAACCTATCTGTATCGCCTGACGGTAAGCCATCGTTTACTGTGGGCCAGGAAGCTGCACCGCTGCCACCAAACAAGAAAGGCAGAAAGATTAAAACAAACCTGTTTAAGAAGAAGGCAGGTTGGAATTGGACTGAAGTACCAGAAGGGTATGACCCAAATCCAGCGGGTGACTTTCCGCTAATATCTGTTGAGGATGGTAATAAGCATTACTACACATTAAATACACAATTCCCGGAAGGAGTTGACCTTGCCAGATACGACAAGTCAAAAACTGAGCCGCGCTTACGCCCGACTAAAGAAAAATCTACAGTCACCCTGGGTGAAAAAGTTGGCGAGATATCTGTCAGAGGCAAGCTACATCCTGTTTATGATAATGCTGTTGTCAGGTTTGGACTTCCCGCTGTAGTTGGTGCTAAGACTTTAGCTGCCGCTACTGGTGGCGCTATGATTTTAGGATCAGAAGATGCTGAAGCTGGCGGTATAGGCTTTGGTCGAATAACAGGTTTAGGCAACAAGCCGCAGCAGGTCGTCGAGAAGATATCTAGATCTAAGCCTGGCAATCCCCAGGGATACTACAATGATCTGGCACAGCTTGGCGTCAAGAAGGAAGAGCTGGACTCTATGGGTTTCATGGAGCACTTTGCTGGTCGCAACGACGTTACAAAGCAAGAGGTCGTAGACTTTGTCAATGAGAACCCATACCAGATATTTGAAGATGTATTAGTAGACCCGACAACTACTGTTATGGACTACTTTAGAATATTAGACCCAGATTCGCTTAAGCCGATGCAAGAGCTTATGGCCGCAGGTGATACTGAGGGCGCAAATAAGCTATTCCAAGGCTTAAGGAACCGTCACCAGATTGAGGTTATTGAGAGTGGTCTGTCAGACAATAAAGTGCCAAGGTGGAACAGAAAGCCTTTAGTGTTGGATGGTGCAAGAGCAAATGATATTGAGTACGTATTCCAATATCCAGGTGCAGATGCAAAAAGACAGCTTGTAGTCCAGGAGCTGGAACCTGCGGTAGAAGCTCTTGCTCGCGTCCAATCTGACATGTTTAGCTGGTCTACCAACGCAGCCATGATCAGAAACAGTGGCTTCCAAGTTGGATCTGGTGATGTTCCAGAAGAAATTATAGATAACTTGATGACAAGTCCGATGCTTGGCCGTTTTGCAATGACACCGGAAGAGATGGCTGCAAGAACACCAGAGCAGAAGCGCGAGCTAGTAGACCAAGCTATAGAAAAGACAATGCAGTACTACGACATGTCTCGCATGGAGTTTGCTTCAGAGTATGATCCAAGCGTAGCGCCTTTAGTTGCAGAGCTTGATGCGCTAACAAGGGAGATTGGCACAGGACGACGAGATGGCACCCATAAGCCGTTTGTGGATGTAACGCATTACCCTGATAACCCAAACCCTGTTGCACACATGCGCACAAATGAGCGAGAAATATTTGATGCAAATGATAACTATCTGGGTGAGTCGCTGCACATTGAAGAGATCCAGTCAGACCTGCACCAGGTTGCACAGGGTAAAAGTCAATCTACACAGACAGCGCCAGGCTATCGAGATGCAGACTATGACGCAAGATTGGCAGACCTTAGAGAGCAGCAACAAAAAGCTGAAGAAGTTTATGAGCGCGGTCAAGAGCTGTATAAAGAATATAGGGGCGGATATAGATTAGTAAGCGAAGAAAAAGCAGCTGACATTGCAGAATTTGGCGAGGTATATGCCGAAAACAAGGAGAAAGTCTTAAAATCTAAAGCGCAACGCCTTGGTAACTCTGTTTATAAGCTGGATACTGCAATTTCTAAAATGCAAAAGGCAGCTCCCGATGTTCCTATGAAGAACAACTGGTACGAGCTGCCTATCAAGAAAGCTATTGTAACAGCAGTGGATTCTGGCGCTGATTTTCTAACGCTAACTAAAGGCCGTGACCAGGCATTAAGATCGCAGCAAATAAGTAAGTACAACAAAGTTGAGGTCAACAGGTATGAAGACGGCAGCTTTGAAGTACGTATGCTGCAAAACGACATGCCGGTAGGGGTTAAAGAAGTTAAGGCTGGGCAGCCAATTGATAAAGCATTGACCCGCATCCTTGGCCGTGAAAACGCTGAAAAGTTGATGACCGATCCCCTTACTGGCGAGCTGTACGAAAGCACCGATGCGTTTGGCGGATTTAGTGGCCCTCTTACAGGTGAAACAGGCAGTGAGGGTATGGTTCAGTGGTATGACAAAACCTATGTGCCAAAGATTAACAAGATGCTTAAGCGTTACGGCGCTAAGGTTGAAGAGGTGCATCTTGAAGACGGCACAACTGTACATGGTGTGCGCATTACAGACGAAGTACGCGAAGCTATACAAAACGATAAGGGCGCATTTACTACATTTATGCGACCAGAGACTGTTGTTGGTGCTGGAGCTGTAGCTGCAGGAACAATGGCCCCAGGCGAGACAGTACAGGCCGATGACTCTAAAAGCCCATTAGAGCAGTCACGCACTATTGACTCTGCTATATCATTGAGAGCACAGCGATTACGTGAAAACCAGGAAGCCGAACAGCCTGTTGATCCAAGCCCATTAAGACAAGTCAATGATATGACTGATGGCGAAATGACAAACTTCTTAAGCAGCTTAGATGACACTAAGAAAGTACCATTATCTGAGAGACTAAGAAGGACTGGTATTGCATCTGCTGATGTTGCTGCAGAAGTAGTTGAAGATACTGTGCGTGTTTTTGTTGGCGCTGCTGGATCTGCTGTTTATCCTTACAGGGATGACCAGGGCAGGTCTTTGTTAGATAGAGCGCTTGAAGATGGGGGTGTATTTGGTAACACCGCTGAGTCTAAAAACTTCAAAAATAACATAAGCAAATTCTATGACCAGTACCTTAAGAAAGAGGTAGACCAAGCTGCAGAAACTATATACAGAGGCAAGGCGCCTGGTCAGCTACTGTCTTTAGAAGATAAGGTTGACCTTGTTGTTGAGCTGTACAAATCTTCACCAGGTTTCTTTAAGGAAGAAATAGGTAATCGTATTGGCTATGCTACGCTTGCTGCCTTATCTGTTATGGGAATTAAAGGCGCTCAAAAGATGACTGGTCGTCCTGATATCCCAGTAGACACTACACCAAGATTGGGCGGCACTGTGCCACCTAAGCTAGACGCGCCATCTATAACACTAAGAGAAGTAAGCCCAGGAGTATTCGAGTAATGGCCAAGAAACCAGCAAAAGGCAAGGCAAAGGTTAAGGTTACGGCAAGCGGCAAGAAGGTTAGCTACGGCCAGGCCGGTAAAGCTAAGGGTGGTGGGCCTAGAGTAAAGCCTGGCACTAGCAAGGGTGACTCTTACTGCGCAAGAAGCCTGGGAATTAAGAAAGGTCTGTCTAAAAAGAAGCAGAACGACCCTAACACGCCTAACAATTTATCAAGAAAGCGGTGGAAATGTTCCGGCGCTAAATCCAAGAAGAAATAGGAGAATATTATGCCAGCAGGTAAAGGTACATACGGTAATAAGGTCGGAAGACCGCCAAAGAAGAAAACCACCAAGAAGGGTGGCAAGAAAAAAATGTGCAAATAATTGCAA
>VMHT01210340.1_pt1 | contig 12439 bp, 13 predicted proteins | sample 4693611 | NCBI WGS metagenome assembly VMHT01 (sample SAMN12280063, study PRJNA550983) | marine metagenome | isolation source: seawater sampled from same location over 5 years 0.02-0.2 micron viral filtrate | place: USA: collected off the coast of southern California halfway between the port... ...
CTCGGTGGTTATGAGCCGAAGCAGAAACATTATCTGCCACGATTGGTCATGACGGCTAATCCAGGTGGTATCAGTCATAACTTCTTAAAAGCGTTGTACATTGATCCATCACCGCCTGAGACATACTTTTATGATGTAACGATGAAAGACCCTCGCAACAAGAGCGATAAGGGTTGGATGTCGATGTATATTCCTTCAAGGATGGAGGATAATAAGTTTATTGACCCTAATTATGGTGCATCTTTATCTGGCTTGCCGTTTGAGTTGGCTAGAGCATTAAGAGAAGGTGATTGGGATTTAGTCGTTGGTTCTTTCTTTGGTGATGTTTTTAGACGTGATCGCCATGTTGTAAAGCCGTTTGAATTGCCAGAACACTGGCTTAGATTTAGAAGCTTTGATTGGGGTTCTACAAAGCCGTTTTGTGTCGGTTGGTACACTGTTGCACAGCAGTCTGATGATTTTCCAGATGGTGCATTGATTAAGTATCGTGAATGGTATGGAGCAGCAGGGCCAGATCGTGGGTTGAAACTGACGGCTGAAGAAGTTGCACAAGGCATTAAAAGCAGAGAAGGCTTTGAACGCATCGATTATTCTGTAGCTGATCCCTCTATATGGAAATGGGAATCTGGGCCGTCTATTGGAGAACGTATGGCAAAGTTAGGTGTACGTTTTAGAAGGGCAGATAATTCAAGGGTCGCAGGTTGGGATCAGATTAGACAGCGTTTGATTGGTGAAGATAATACACCGATGATGTATCTTTTTGAAACCTGTACAGACCTTATAAGAACATTGCCTCTGATGCAGCATGATAAACATAGGCCAGAGGATATTAATACAAAGCAGGAAGATCATGCAGTTGATGAACTGAGATACGCTTCTATGAGCAGAAGTTATCAAAGACCGATACCTGAAATGGAACAAGATAAGTTTAGACCGCCTACCATAGATGAAATGATGGCAGGTCTTGATAATGCAAATCAATATAAATCATGGAGATTATAATTGGCATATGGATCAGGCATAACTGAGCCAACAAAAGAGAACGAACGTGCAGCTTTCTGGAACAATAAGATTACAGAGGCGAGAAGGTTTGAAAGTACTTGGCGTGACAGGTCACAGGCTTTAGTTGACAAGTACAGAGATGACGGCATGGACAGGCAGGAAAGACCTTTTCATACCATGAATATCTTTTACAGCAATGTTGATACTCTGAAATCGGCTCTGTATTTCAAGACACCGAAACCAAAAGTTTCAAGACGTTTTAAAGATGGTGATCCTGTCGGCAGGTCTATTGCTGAAGTAATTGAACGTGCTTTGCAGTATCAGCTAGATATGTACAACTTTGACAGCACAATGCGTAGGGCTATTGAAGATATGCTTATTACTGGCAGAGGTGTTGTCAGGATGCGTTATGATCCTGTCCTTATTGAAGGTGAGCCGAAAAGAATTGACATACAGCAGCAGCCGATTGGTGAAGGTGTATTCAGATTTATCAGCAGAGATGGTGAAGAGTTTACACCAGATCAGATTAAACAGGACACCAGAGGGTTGTTTGTTGAAGGTGAAGCAGAAGAGGTAGTTGGAGAGCAATCTATCTTTTGTGAATATGTACACTGGTCTGATTTTACGATTGAACCCAACAGGGTATGGGATGATGTCAACTGGATAGCATTTCGTATTCTCATGACAAAACAGCAGTTAATTGACCGATATGGTGAACAAACTGCCATGAATATACCTCTAACCTACAGGCCTGATTACTCATATAATACAGAAAACGAAGCAGAGACAGATAGAGCAGAGGTATATGAAATCTGGGATAAGCGTTCTTCAAAACAGCTATTTGTTGCTATGGGGCATGATAAGATACTTGAAGAGAATGATGATCCCTATAACCTGATGAACTTCTGGCCTTGTCCAGAGCCTATGTATGCTGTGAGTACAACAACGACTACAACACCTGTACCAGAGTTTATGATTTATGAAGACCAGGTAGCAGAACTTGATCTCATTACAGGCAGAATAGGTGTACTGACAGAAGCTTTAAAAAGAAGAGGTGTCTATGATGCATCTTTTTCAGAGTTACAAAGATTGGCAGATGCAAACGATAATCAGTTTGTACCAGTTGACAATATGGCAATGCTACAGGCAGGCGGTGGTTTGCAGAATGTGATGCAGGAAGCACCTTTGCAGGGAATTATTTCAGCTTTACAGCAACTGTATCAGTCAAGACAGGTCATTATACAGACCATTTATGAAATTGTCGGTATATCCGATTTAATGCGTGGGCAATCAGCGAATAGAGAAACAGCTACTGCACAGAGAATAAAAGGGCAGTTCGGTTCTATGCGATTGGTCAACAGGCAGAGAGAGTTAGAGCGTTTCATGGATCAAATCATGGAACTTAAAGGCGAGATGCTTGTTGAGAACCTTGAGCCTGATGTACTGCAGAAAGTTACTTCTGTACAGATTACACCAGAGATGGTGGCTGTTATGAGAAATGACAGATTAAGATGTTTCAGGGTCAGAATAGATACTGATGAATCACAGGCACTTGATGCAGCAGTTGATCAGAAACAAAGGACAGAGTTTTTAACAGCATCAGTACAGTTCCTTCAATCAGTTGGCCCATTAGTAGCCTCTGGTGCATTAGGATTTGATCAGGCAAAACAGATGCTTTTATTTGCAGCAAAAGGTTTCTCTGGTGCAAGAGAGTTGGAAGAGACATTGGAGTCACTTCAGCCAAGACCGCCTAGTGGCCCATCACCAACAGATAAGCTTGTCGAAGTAGAGGCTGCAAAAGTACAGGCAGATACACAAAAGGCGGCAGCCGATGCACAGGTGAAAGTCGCAAGATTAGAACTTGATCAACAGAGAGCAGAAACAGATGCAAGGCAGAAACAGGAAAAACTTGAAATTGAAAAAGCAAAATTGGTGGCAGGATAATGACTGATTTTTTTCCACAAGCACCAATGCTGCCTTATTACAAGTACTCTGGGCAAAATAATCTCTATTCTCCCAGAGGGTATGCTCAGGGTACACTTGTTGATTTATTAAATACTAGAAACCTTGCTGATGAAACTGAAGAAATAATTGAAGGTACAACTGAACAGAACCAACCTGCATTTGAGGAAGTAAAGGACAGTGGAACACAAAGTTTTTTCGGTGGTATGGACATCAATGAAGGCGATAACCTTTCTTTTGATGATCTGTCTGATTTATCTCTTACTGATGGTTTCTTTGGGGGAACAACAGTCAGTGATAATTCACCAAAAGGATGGAATACACAGCACCAAAGAGAGTTTGATGCACTAAGGGCAGCAGGGTTAAAGCCAAGTGCAAAATGGACAGGCAGTGATTGGTATGTATTTGCAAATGAGTTGGATGGAACGCCATTTGGTGAGCCAGGTACAATGTCCTTAGCTGATAGCTTTTCATCTGGTGGTAAGTATGGTGGACAGCCTATTGGATTGTTTGGAAGTGCTGTAGGAATGGCAACAGGTTCATTTAAGCCTGCTGAAGTATTTGACACAAATCTAGCACAGGCCTTATCAGATAATCCTGGTGCTGCTACAGGAGGAATACAAGGTGATCCAAGCACAATATTAGGAAGTTTTGAACCAACAACTAAAACTGTTGAAGCACCTACTATTAAACAATCACAGACAATACTTAAAAACACAACTGCAAGTGATGTCAGAAATGATCCTAATAAAGCAGCACAGGTAGAAGAAGCAAATAAAGCATTAGGTGTTACAGCAAAACGTGGTGGCACAGTGACTGCCAAAGAAGGCGGTACTGTTACAGCTAAAAGACCAACACCTGCACCTAAACCAAAATCTGTATCTCTCAAAGAAGTTATTGCAAATGCAGTCGCTGCTGCAAAACAGAAAGAAGAAGATAACAGAGATCAGGAAAAGGCTGCAAGACAGCAAAAAGAAAAACAAAACAGAGAGACAGTTAGAGAAAAACAAAAGGCAGTTAAAGGTTTCTCAGGAGGCTATGGATTCTAATGCGAAAAACATACGTTATGGAAAATGGTGACCTGGTAGAAAAGAAAACCATCATGCAGAAACGCTTGCAGTTAATCAGCGACATTGAACCTTATCAGAATACTGTTGATAGAGGTTGGATCACTGGCAGACGGCAACACAGAGAATTTTTAAGAAAAAATAACTTAGTAGAACTTGGAACAAATGGAGGCCAAATAAAAAATGGAAGCACAGCAAATTGATAGCACTGAACAGGAAGTTCAGACAGCAGATGAGCCAAATACACCTACACTAAAAGAAACATTGCAAGCAGCAATGCAAGGTGAGGACAAACTACCAGAAGCACCTGCTGAACCAATGCAAGAGGTACAGGCAGAAGAGACAGAAGAGGCAGTACAAGAAGAACAGGTAGAAGAACAAGCACCTGCATTAGAAGCAATATCTGCCCCTAAACACTGGCCCAAAGAAGAGCAAGAGATTTTTAATACGTGGGATGCAAACGTACAGCATCAGGTCATGGATCGTTATAAAGCGATGGAAGGTGATTACACCAAAAAGACACAGGCATTAGCAAAGTATAAAAAACGAAATGAATCGTTAGATGAGATTTACGGCCCTTTCAGAGATGACTTTCAAAGGGCAGGCATGGATGAAGTCGCAGCAACAAGACAGTTACTGGCGGCACACAAGTATTTGAGGGAAGACCCACAGCAGGCATTAAAATGGCTTGCCAAGTCTTATGGTGTTGATCTTACAGCAGTCAATGATGACACAGCTATAGAAGATGAATACGCTGATCCTCAGATGAAAGCAATGCAACAGCAGATTGCTCAGTTGCAAGGCACAATAACTAATCAACAGCAACAAGCACAGAATATGCAGAAGCAGGAAGTGCAAGCTATGATTGACAACTTTCAAACAGCGAAAGATGCAGATGGTAATTTAAAACATCCACATTTTGACGTTGTGCAAAACCAGATGTCAGGTTTGATAAGTTCTGGTGTTGCGAAAGATATTGCATCTGCCTACGATATGGCAGTTTATGCAAACCCAGAAACAAGGGCAAAAGTCCTTGATGAGCAGGTCAAGAAAACGACTAAGCAAGAGGTGAAAGCCGAAGCAGTCCAGAAGGCCAAAAAGCAGCAAAGGGTTAATGTCAAAGGTAGCGGTACACCAAGCAATTCAGCAATTCCCAGTGGTATGACGTTGAACGAAACAATTAAATTTTCAATGAAACAACTACAAAAGGGGTAAATTATGACAAGTCCAAATTTGTCAGAAATTATCACGACTACTCTAAGGAATCGATCTAAAACCTTGGCAGACAATGTGTCGAATCACAATCCTCTTCTTAACAGAATGAGAGAGCGTGGCAACTTAACACAAGTTACAGGCCGAGATATAGTTAGAGAACTTGAGTATGCGGATAATTCAACAGTCAGTTTTTATAACGGCTATGAAATCTTAGACACATCGCCAACTGATGTATTAACAGCGGCAGTGTTTGATTATAAACAGCTTGCAGGAAATGTAACAATTTCTGGGCGTGAGCAAATACAGAACAGTGGCGAACAGCAACTGATAAATCTACTTGAAGCAAGAATTGGAAACCTTGAGAGATCAATGGAAAACAGTTTAGCAACAAGTCTATTTTCTGATGGAACAGGTAGTAGTTCTAAAGAAATCGGTGGCTTACAACTCGTTGTAGCTGATGCAGGCAGCGGCACAGTAGGGGGTATTAACTCATCTACTTACACGTTCTGGCAGAACAAACAGGCTACAGCAACCAGTAGTGCATTTAGTACAGCCAACATACAATCTGATATGAATAGTCTTTATATTCAGCTTGTTAGAGGCACAGATGCACCTGATTTAGTTATAGCAGGTTCAACACCTTATACTACGTTCCTAGCCACTCTACAGACTCTGCAAAGAGTTGCAGATAGTAGATTAGCTGATCTTGGTTTTACTGCGGTCAAATATCTTAACTCAGATGTTGTTTATGACAGCAACTGTGCTGCAACCAGAATGTACTTTCTTAATACTAATTATTTAAGATTGGAAACTGCGGCAGGTAGAGACTTTGTACCTGGTGATGCCAAAGAATCAATCAACCAAGATGCGACTGTAGTTCCTGTATTTTGGAGTGGTGCGTTAAGCTGCTCTAACAGAAGCTTACAGGGCGTACTTCATACATAGGAGGGTAGAATGAGTTATATTCCAGTATTAGGGATTGACCCAACATCTGTAAGTGATACTGCTGAGTTTTTATTAGGTCAGCATGGTGCAGTAGTTGGCTCTCCAAGTAAAGTCTATAAGTATGTACAGTATGACACTGGTTCAGCAGGAACAGCAGCAGTAGCAGGTGAAGTAGCCTATTACTATACATTAGATGGCTACAAGAACAATCAGGTTACTTCTGATCTCTCTGACTCAGTTGAGATTGGAGCAGGTGTTCTACAGGCTGTTATGACTGATGGACAATTTGGTTGGATACAGATTCGTGGAGCAGCGATTTTGACCATTGCATTAACGGCTGGAGCAGATGGAGACCCATTAACGCCCACAGGTTCGGCTGATGGTACACTTGATGTAAGTGCTGATGTGACTGATAACGTCTGTGCAATCGCCTGTGACATCTCAGATAAGGAAATCATCTGTACATTTCCAGATTGATAAGGGAAAACGGCTATGAGTATAATACCAGTTTTGGGTATTGATCCAACGGCAGTTCATGCGAATGACACATCACAAAGATTTAGGTCAGGTCAACTTGGTGCAGTTATAGGAGAGACAACAAAGCTTTATAAGTATGTTCAAAACTATAGCTTTATAGGTATTGCATCAGGTGATGTTTGTTCTTACTTAAGAATCATAGACACTCATTACTTTGGTAACGAAGTAACTAATGATGTTTCTTTGACTCATGCAGTTGGTGCAGGTGTTGCCGCATCTACCTCTTCAACATACGAGTGGTTTTGGATTCAAATCAGAGGCCCTGCAACTTTGTCAACAGCTTTGACAGCAGGTGCGGATGGAGACCCTTTAACTACGCAGGGAGCAGGCGATAGAACATTAGATGTTGTTGCAAGTGTAACAGATAACGTCTGTGCCATTGCCTGTGATGCCTCAGATAAAGAAATAATTTGTATGTTTCCTTACTAAAAAAAATTATGAGGGGCAGGGCAACTTGCCCCTTTTACTAACTTTATGGAGTTTAAATTGAAAGTACAATTTTACAAAAAAATGTTTAATGGTGAAATGCGAGATTTCGCAAGAATACCTGTAACAGATACAAAAGATATTTTAGAAACACCTGTAAGGGCAAGTGACGTTCAGCGTTTTCCTAAAGAGTGGGCAGAATATCAAAAAAATAAAGACAAAAAATTAGTTAAAAAAACAATACATTTACCTGGATTAGCAGAGGATCATAGAATTGAACTTGAACTTAAAGGCATTAAAACAGTTGAAGATTTGGCTAGTGCAAAAACCACAGTATTGGAAAGCATGGGTAAAATCTATGTTACATTACACGAAATTGCTAAATTACAAGTTAAAGCAGACGAAAAAAACAACAAATCAAAATCAACTTCCAAAGACACAGAAGAAAAAAAAGAAGAGTAAAAAATGACAATTTTGAGTATGTGCCAAAATGTTGCTGATTTTACAGGCTTTGAAAGGCCGACATCAGTTATCTCTAATACAGACCCTATAGCAAGACAGCTATTAGCACTTGCACAAAGAGAAGGTAAGCAGTTGATGCGTGTATCTGATTGGGCGATACTTAAAAAAGAACACACATTTTCTACATCAAGTGGTACAGCCGCTTATGCATTGCCAAGTGATTTTGACAGATTAGTTTTAGAAACATCATACAACAGATCAGATAATGATATACTAACTGGCCCTATAAGCAGTTCAGAATATCAACTTGTCAACCATGGTATGGCAACCACAGGTACAACAGAGAAGTTTAGATTAAAAGCTGCATCAAATGCTTTGAAGTTTGAACTAGACCCTACACCATCCTCAACACAGACTATTGGCTTTGAATATGTATCAACACAGTTCTGTCAATCATCTGGTGGTAGTGGACAGGCAGTTTGGACAGCAGACACAGATACAGGCATACTTGATGAAACAACTATGGAAATGGGTATTACATGGCGTTTCAAAGCAGCACATGGTTTAGAATATGGTGAAGATTATAAACAATATCAGTTAGAGGTAAGACAAGCTGTTGCAAGAAATGGTTCTTCACCTGTACTGCAATTAGACGATGCAAGAAAACTTATTGTAGGGCCATATCAATCTGATGGTAATTACGGCCTTAGTTAATGTTGCAACCACTTAGAACAGCAAACAGATTTAAGGTAAAATCTACATCAGTTCCTGCTCCTATTGGCGGTTTAAACAGTCGTGACTCTGTTGATAATATGCAGCCACTAGATGCAATTACCTTGACAAATATGTTTCCTACAGTGGGAAAAATTACACTCAGAGATGGTTACTCATCATTCTGTACAGGTGTGGGATCAGGAGATGTTGAAACACTTGTTGAACACAATGCAGGAAGTAATAGACAATTATTAGCAGTTGGTTCAAATGGTACATTGTATCAAATAAATACTGGCTCTGCCGTATCAAAGAAAACAGGTCTGTCAAACGGCAGATTTCAGACAGCAGCATTTAATGGCAGAACTTTATTTGTCAATGGCACTGATACACCTTTTTCATGGGATGGCTCATCTGCGGCTGATTTATCAATTACATTATCGGACAGTACAAGTGCTGACAGTTTAAAAGGCGTTCATGTACACAAAAACAGAGTTTATTATTTTAGAGGTGATGAGCAAAAGTTTTATTATTCTGCCACAGTCGATACCTTTCAGGGCAATTTTACAGTTTTTAATTTAGGTCTTGTTGACGATATTGGCGGCAATCTTATCCAGGTAAAAACACTGACAATAGATGGTGGTGAAGGTACAGATGATTTAATAGCATTTATAATGGATTCTGGCATTGTACTTGTTTATTCAGGTGACAATCCTAGTTCTGGCTTTTCATTAAATGGATCATTCAGAATTGCAGAGCCTGTAAATGAAATTAGAGGTGCAGCAAAGTTTGGCGGTGATGTAGCTGTTATAACATCAGAAGGTGTTGTGGCACTATCAAAGGTATTTAACAGAGACAGAATAGGAACGCAGGCTGTCGCATTATCTGAGAAAATACGAGGCGATGTAATAGCACAGGTTAAAGAAACCAGAACAACAACAGGTTGGCAGATATTTATTGATCCTAAAGGCGATAAAATATTTATTAACTTTCCAACTGGAAACTCAAACGATCTATATAATCAGTTTGTTTTTAATCCTATTATTAACGCATGGTGTTTGTTTCAAAACATACCTGCAAGGGTTTGGGGGCAGTTTAATGGAGATGTATTCTTTGGTGGTGCATCAGGCATTGTTTATAAGATAACAGGCAATGCAGATGGTACAGATGCCATTGTTGGAGATATAGCAACAGCATTTAATTATTTTGGCGATAGAGGCAGTCTTAAAAAGTTTTCTTCAGTAGCACCAATGTTAGAAGGTGTTGTGAGTAATATAAGCTTTTCATTTGGCGTTGCTGTTGACCATGAACCGACAACATTGCTTGATCTGACACCTGCACAATTCACAACTGATTTAGCTACGTGGGATGAGGCAGAGTGGGATGAAGAACACTGGGCAGATGCTGAAGGCAGTGCCATAACTCAAAGACGTAAAGTTACCAATAAAATGGGCAGATCAATTTCATTAAGAATAAAAATATCATCTAGCACACAGGCAATCAGTTTTATAAGTGCTAATTATCACATATTACCAGGAGGGCCGATTTAATGGCGTTTTCATCAGGAACATTTTCAAGACTACATGATTGGACAACAGACCGAGATGCAGGGATTAAAATATCCGCATCGCGTACTGATGCAGAGTTTGATGGCATTGCTACTGGTTTGACAACCTGTATTTTGAAAGATGGAACACAGACTTTGACAGCTATGATACCTTTTACATTAGGTTTAAGTGTACCTACTGATAAAAAAATACAGCTTAGAGACAGTGCTATATTTATTAATTCATCTGGTGATGGACAATTAGATGTAGTAGCTGATACAGAAATTGAACTAACAGCACCAACTGTTGATATAGCAGCCTCAACTGCTGTTACTATAGCAACACCATCATTAATCATAACTGACAACACAACTGATGAACCGATTGTGCAAATTAAAAATACTCATAATGGCACAACAGCAGGTGAGTTGCGTTTTGTTATGGACAAAGGTGCGGCAGGTGCAGATGGAGATGATCTTGGAACAATTTCTTTTTATGGCGATGATGCAGGACAAAACCAGACAGCCTTTGCAAAAATAGTTGGTGAAGTATCAGAAGCTGATGAAACTGATGAAGCAGGAAAATTATCTTTCTTTGTTGCAGAAAGTGATGGCACAAATACAGCATTAACAGCAGGGTTAGTTTTGGAAGGTGAACACGCTACAGATGGTGAAGTTGATGTTACAATAGGAGCAGGTGTAGCATCAACAACAAGTGTTGCAGGAGTTTTAAATGTAGCAGGTGGAGCAGTATTTAATGAAGATAGTGCTGATGTAGACTTTAGAGTTGAGTCAAATGGTCAGACTCACGCATTGTTTGTAGATGGTGGTAATGATTCTGTTTTAATCGGCATGGATGATGTTGCTTATGCTGTTACTAATGAAGCAGATAACTTAATAGTTGGTAATCCTAGTGATGCCCTTACTGGAATGACATTTGTAACTTCAGCTTCTGGATATTCAGGTATAAATTTTAGCAGTGGCAATAGTGGCAATGACAGATTAGCTGGGTATATTGCGTATGACCATAGTGCCGATGAATGGGTTTTTGGTGGTAAAGGAAATGGCACAACCCTTTTTAAAATACACGATAATGGTAGATGGGAACAATTTGGTTGCGACACAACAAGTCAAGCATTACATATTAAAAATGATGGTAACAATACCAATAGAAAGGGAATGATAATACAATGTGGTACTGATGATAATTCAGGAACTAATACAGCTTTATCTTTTGATGATGGTAATGGCAGTGGACAAGGTAGCATAACATTCTCAGGTGGCACTGTTTCTTATGGTGCTTTTACTGCACATCACGAAATATCTTTACCAAATGCAGATACGTCAAGCGGCTATGACTATGGAACTTTAGTTGAAATAGATGAAATATATTATGCAAAAAATAGAAATGGAACTGAACAATCAAGAGGTATTCGTTATCTTGTTAAAAAATCTAGTAGTGCATATTCAAAAAAAGTATTAGGAGCATATTGTGGTGATATGCCTGAACAAGCAGATGAAGACGGTACATATAAAGATAATCTTCATCAAACCGCAGTATTAGGTGATGGTCACATAATTTGTAATGGAGAGAAGGGTAACATTTCTGTTGGTGATGGAATTACTACAAGTTCAACAGCAGGTATTGGAATGAAAGCAGATAAACTTTGTATGATTGTTGGAATCGCACAGGAGGATATAACATTTTCTAGTGTAAGTGAAACAAAACTGGTTGCGGTTCAATATGGTGTAAGACAGTTTACAGCTTGGACAGATTAGGAGATAAAATGAGCAAAATTACAATAGATAACGAAGAATATAAACTTGATGATTTGTCAGATAAAGCCAGGTCATATGCTGAACATTGCCATGATTTACAGACTAAAATTGTAAATGCACAGAAAGATTTAGAGCAATTAGTTACAGCAAAAAATACCTATTACAACGCTTTAAAGCAAGAATTAGAAACACCACAGGCTGCTGAGTAATGGCAAGAAAGTCTGTGCAAACTGTTGAGAGTGATCTGCGGTCACATGAAAGAGAATGTGAAGTACGCTATCAGTCTATCTTGTCACAATTAGAACGATTTGAGCGAAGGCTCTTCAGAATGGAAGGACTTATTCTTACAAGCACAGTGACTGTATTAGGCAGTGCTGCAAGTTTGTTTGTTTTATATCTTAACTAAAATTAGTTAGAAAGATGAACAGATGCTTGCAGAATTGGCCATCATTAATGGTGCTATAGCCACAATAAAAACGACCATTGCTCATGGGCATGATCTATCCAAAGCAGCAGGATCAATAGCAAAGTTTGTAACTGCTGAAGAAGATATAAGAGAAAGAGCAAACGCAAAAAAAAATAGTATGTTCAGTAAGCTTCTGGGCAAAGATAATGGCGATTTCGAGGAGTTTATCCATCTTGAAGAAATTTCTCAGAAGAGAGAAGAACTTCGTGAAATTTTACAGCTATACGGCCGCCCAGGTATGTACAATGATTGGGTCAAATATCAGTCTGAGGCAAGAAAGAAAAGAAAAGAAGCGAAAGAAGAACAGAAGAAAGCCTTAGA
>VMHT01140792.1_pt1 | contig 12437 bp, 15 predicted proteins | sample 4693611 | NCBI WGS metagenome assembly VMHT01 (sample SAMN12280063, study PRJNA550983) | marine metagenome | isolation source: seawater sampled from same location over 5 years 0.02-0.2 micron viral filtrate | place: USA: collected off the coast of southern California halfway between the port... ...
AAGAAATTCTCTTTGAGCGCGCCGAAGAACTGAACGACGGGTTGTACAAGGAACTGATGGACGCGTTGGTGCTGAAAGACTGAAACAAACTGTCGACGCCTCCCTCGGGAGGCCAAGGTCGACATGTGAAAGGCACCCTGGAAGCCTCAAATGTCGAGACTAACGGTGCTACTTCTCTCTGCATATTTTGCAGCCAGCTTTTATTCTGTATATCAAGCATATTGTCTATTACTTCTTTTGGTTTTGTAAAAAAAATTTTACAAAAAAAAATACACCTTAACCCTCGGGTTGCAAAAGAGGACGTGTACTGACGATGTTCTAGCCATATGTGGGGGGAACCCACATATTATAATTATAACTCTTCCAATGTGACTGCTGGTCATAGGGGGTGCTCTACAGACGCACGCAAAATAATTTTTTTTGGGCCCCACCTCACCTGTGCGAAGTCATCGCGACCTAGCACACCAAGAGACAGCATTGGAACATTTAAGTCTGAAAGATTGTCTGGGGCACTGCGAAAGCAGGAGTCCAGTGGGAGATCCCTGCTGAGGTCTGGCCAACCTCGGGAGTCTAGCACGCGTAGGGGATCTAGCCAGTCTTTACTGATTATTGATTGGCACCGACGAGCTCGAAAGGACACATCTTTCAGCACCCTCCTCCTGAATATCTTTTATCGAAACCGGCTGAGCCATGATGTCTCAACTGGTTAGTCCCACCGGCACTTCAAAGAACTGATCACTCTTCGGAGTTCCAAACTGTGCGTCGAGGATGACATCCAAACAGAAAAAAATTGTTTTTAATCTTAAAGATGTTAACACCGACCCATTCTTTATAGACAACGTCCCAAGAGAAATTATGATTTATGAAAAAACAAACAAGGTTGTTTCTTTGGGCATGGTTGTAAATGCGCTCAGTATGGTTAAGAGAAATAATTTTTTTGTTGAAAAAGGTATTCGCGAAAAATTCGACGCTCATTGGCCCAGACTCGATAAATGCATTTAATTCCTTTCGGGGACCTCTTGAAGAGGTGTACTCAATGAATTTTTTATACGATCTCCCAGACGACATTCAGGATAAGATTTTTAAATTTTCTCATGAAATGAAATTTAAAAATGTACTTTTGTATATTCGCCGGAAACAGCATTGGTGGATCAAAAGGCGTGGTCAAGGTTTACTTTACAAACTTTATAATTCTGAGATGTCTATGAAAGAACTTGATTATTATTTCAAATCTCTTGATTTTCTATACAAGAGGATACTGATAGAAAAATATTAAATATTACAAAAAAATCTTAGTCTTTGGACTACAAAAAGTTCCGTGTTGAATAATGTGGAAACCTAGAAATAAACATGATTTTTCAAGTGAGGACGAGTCAAGTGAAGACAGAGAATTTGAAATTTTGAAATTAGAAGATAATTTTCCGGCTTGGAATATTGATGGAAGTGCTGGCGATTTGCCTCCAGAAGGTTTTACTTGGATAACTTTTGCTGAACATGTTACTGGAAAAAGAAGAGGTAGATGTTCTTTTAGTGACTGTAATGAAAAAGCTAAAGTCGGTGGTCACTTATGGATAAGACAAATTGGATGTTGTATAGCGCCTATATGTTCAAAATGTAATTATCACAAAAATGAAAAAAGAATGCAAGGGGGTAATTCTGAAGTAAGAAAAGGTTTAACGGTTATTAAAATTGGGTTTACTGAAAAAATGTATACATGTCCAAGAAGATATTCTTCAGTGTAAAAATTGCAAAAAAAAATAAATCTTAGTCTTTGAACTACAAAAGATGACGTGAAAACAACAATGCTTACTCGCTCACAATCATTTCCTGCACGCATGCCTATCCCCCGTGTACAGAAAAAAGTCGCTTTTAATGAAACAAATTATTCTCTTATAATCAAAAATGAAATGCTTGAAACTAAACGAGTAAACAAACAGGTGTGTTTTCTAGTTAATACTGACTATGGGGAAGAATGGTGGTCAATAGATGAGTTTGTTGACGGTGAAGAGTTTACGGATACTGTTGTGTGCGATTGGGTAAATAATAAAAATGAAAATGCACGTAAGTTTCCAAAGATTCGCAGGCGGTGTTTGATGTGTAATACTTTTTCAATTCATGGGATTACTATCTGTGGTAGATGTAAATCTATGGGTCGTGACAAGTACATCTATGGTTAAAAAAATTATATCCATTTTTCTTAGGAAAACAAAAACATACGCGACGATAACAAATTTTTTTCTTAAGAAGTACTCGCAATAAAATCCAGAAAGTGACAATGGTTCGTAATAGTCTTTTCTCGGCACCGGCTTTCGAGGACTTTGAAACTCCGGAAATGAATAAGGCACTTGAGGAACTGTACGTTTCTATCAAGGGAGATACAATTTTTGAAAAGTTTCAGACCTGTTCAGATTGTAAGTGTTGCAAAAGGCACCAAACAAATAGACCAGTGTGTATTTATATTCCTTATCACGATGCGCGTCTCCCAACAAATCAAGATGAACCCGAGTGTGCATGTCCTTGTAGGCATAGTCTTAGACATCTAAATCGTATCTACAATAAAACCCCTGTAAGAAAAGAACCAAATCTAGAAGAAGACAAATTGTAAATTGTAAATTAAAAATTTCCTTTGGGAAACCTCTAACGAGGTAAAAATGCCATATCACAATATCGCTCACACTCACATTGAAAAAAAGAATACGCGTAAATTCTGGGAAGAAATGTATAAAGAAGCGCAAAAAATCTACGATGAGTACAATGATAAAAAAGAAGATAAATTCCACAGAGAATTTTACAGACGTTTTCATTTTGAAAAAGAAGATTTTAAAAAAAGACCAGATTTTTTTGAACCCGTTTATTAATTTTTCCCTTGGGAAAATAAAAAGCAATTGTAGAATATGGACATGGTATCCAACCCGTACATCAGTGAAAACGAAAATGAAAACGAAATTATTCTGCAAAATAACGAGAATAATTTTAATATAATTCATGAATCATCTCGGCCAACCACACCGGAAAGTATAATAAATCTGCCTACAACACCTCCAAGGTTGAGGGCAGGTAACCGTAACAGGGTGCGCAGCGCGGAGGCGAGAGACACAGGGGAAGAAATTCTTGCTAAATATATTAGTGTAAAGATGGAAATTGATGCTTTAAATATGAGAGAACTAAGGAATGCAAATAAAATAAAAGAACTTGAAAGAGTTATAAATACAGAATGGAATAGAATCAAGGTTTTAGAAAATAGAATGAATAATATTCAGGGGATTCTCTTTGAAAATTCTGAAAGTATACCAAATGGACTGTATGTTCAACTCATGAATGCTTTGATTAGTTAAATTAATTTTAAATTTTAAATTATTACAACATTATAATATGATTTATGGTAAATATGCAGTAATAATTCAAAAAAATTGGAAAAGATTTAGAGCTAAGAAAAAATACAACTTATTCAAACGATTACCGGAAGATATATTAAAAATTATAACGAGTTATATAACCGAAGACTCTCACATGAGGATAAAACAAAAAAATATACTGGTAAATATGTACTTGCTTAAAAATAAAAAAATACAAGAGGAAAAATATCAAATCTCTCGAGATTCTACTACGTATTTCTCAATATTGTTTTCAGCGCAGTTAGCCGATGAACAAATATACAACAGTTTTCGTATAAAACAAATTAAAAGTATGTATAAAAAATATAATGTTAACCTTTATTAAAGTTTATGCATACATTTGTTTAAATTTTTCTTTATTGTAATAATATTCATATCTGGCATTTTTCCTAGGAAACGTACGTGTTTTATAAGGTGTTTTTCTAATACACAACAATACTTCAACATGTCTAAAAATGAAACTGATAAATTTAAATATAATTTTTATCATTACATCTTTTAAATAGATGTAAAGATATTAAATATTACATTGTAATGCAATGACTTGTGCGTATGTAATAGATATTTCATATATATTAGACGTTGATTATAAACGAGGAATAAAAAGAAAACATTTTGATGCTTTTGGAGATTGATTATTTTCCGTTTTATTAAAATAAAAAAAATAATAGTAATAAATTAAAAATGTCTAACGCTGAAGAAGATTTTGCAGTTGCCCAGATTAAAGCGGGTGCTATCAAAAAACAAGTAAATGCTGCATCATGGAATGACGATTATGAAAATCTATTATCATCGTGGGGAGAAAAGGCGGCAGGATTGAGGTATATGCATGCAAATTCTTCTGGATATTGGCGCGGGATTTCTAATAACTTAACATTATATAGTATAATTGCGACTACTATTGCTTCTGCTGCGAGTTTAGTAGCGGGTAGTATCGATGACATTGGTGCTAAAGACGCGGTCCTGTTCGGTGCAGGTGGAATAGGACTTATTACTTCGTTTATTCAAAGTCTTAAGAAATTTTACAACGCAGATGAAAAAGCAGCGGAGCACGGCGCTATTGCAAAACAATTTGGAAGTTATTATAGATACATCACTTTACAAATGGGAATGTCCCGCGAAGACCGCAGACCATCTGACGAATTGTCTGAATGGGCTTTAAAGGAATTTGAACGTCTTCAGCAGGAAGCACTTCCTTTGCGAGGCGCTGATGTAAATTTATACAAAAAGACTTTCAAGGCTTCTAAACAGGCTATGCCCGATAATTGTAGAACCGATTATGCCATTAAGATTTATAATCGTAATGAACCGGATGAAATTGATTATGATGGGGTGATGTAAATGTAAAAAATTACAAAAAAATATATTCTTTAATAAATATAATTATAGATATTTCGTAATCATGGACGCTCTTTGCGATCAAATAAATATGCTTTCAGTGAACTCAAAACTTGTGAGTGACATAGATCTAATTATATTAGAAATTAAGAAATATAACCATTATAATGTTGACATCTATGAATTGTGTGTTTCATGTGGCCATTCATTAACATGGGACATTGATTATACATTAACACAACGAGATGTCAATTGGTTAAGTAGCGCGGGTAAAAACTATTTCTTTTCAAGATTAAATGAACACATGTTAATAGACACGCAAGAAAAATACCATTGTGTAAATGATATATACAGTAAACTAATGGATCTTTTTTTAATACAAATTGAAAATTAATAACAGTGTTTATTTTAAAAAATAAATACCATTATTAATAATAATGAGCGATTTTTTGCTTAAAAATATTCGCGAAAATATTAAGTTAATTTTTGGTAATTTACATACACTCAATGAAAAAATTCCAGTAAAACTGGGAGAAATTCCAGATTTAAGAGGTAGATGGGAAGTTGATAAACTAGGAAATATAATACCTTCTCGTAACCCTACTACAGTTAGTATAGGTACAAGTGAAAGACCTATTCATTCTATATTTATTGCCAATCAATCTTTACACATTATGGCGCCTCCGAATCCAGACGGAACGGTTCAGACCATTAAATTTGGTATGAATAAACAAAACTCATTAGAAATCAAAGAAGAAAAGTTCGAAAGTGTAGATGCTGTAGAAAACGAGGACACTCAAGCCGTAGACTCTAAAACAAATTCTCAAGCAAATTTCGATAAAATTAATATAGACTCCTTTTACAATTTAATTTTTGGGAGCAATGAGGGTGACGTAGAATTAACCGAATCTGTGGATAGTGAAGGTGTTGAAATTGCTAGACATACGCATCAACTTGGATCAAATAATATTTCTATTGGTAGAAACGCGGGTAATTCTTCACAAGGTCTTGCATATGATGGAGGTGAAAGCGGACACGCTATTGCAATAGGAGTAGAGTCTGGACATATTTCACAGGGATATAATTCTATTGCTATTGGAAGTCGCGCTGGTAATACCAATCAAGGTTCTAGAAGCATATGCATAGGAGCCGGAGCCGGAGAAAATAATACACCGAGACATAGTGTTATAATAAGTACATCAAATGTACCTCAAGATTCTACACAGGAGAATACAATTGTAATCAATTCTACTAATAATTCGATAAGTACCGCTTCGAGCGGTTTATACATTGCGCCCATTACACAAAAAACAGCAACTGATTTGAACAATACACTCACCCCTCTTTACTATAATAATATAACAAAGGAGATAATTAGCACAGATGGTAGCGCATTGTACACTGATATCACACTTACGGGTGCAATTAAAGGTCCTTCTGAGTTTATATTAGATCCTGAAGGTCATGGAGACAATACGGGAACTATTCGCATTAAAGGAAATCTTATTGTAGATGGTTCACAGACAGTAATTAACTCTAATATTATGACTATAGAAGATAATATTATAAGTATAAGGGGATCTGATACTATTTCGTCCGGAATTGAAATAAAATCCAATGAGACTGTTATAGCTAATTTACATTACAACGGGGTCGAAGATATGTGGGAAACAAATAATGCAACAATTAATGTTGGAACCGGGAGAATACTTGCCGGTGATATATCAGCAGATACTGTAGGTAAGATATTGACTTCGGGCACGTTACAACCAGGAGATGTAACAAATGTTCAATTAAATAGTCTTTTAATAAATAGCAATATCGAAACGGGAATAATAAGCGCTGTTTTATCAAATCAAGAAGATAGAACTGGGAGTACAGGTATGTATTTGGTTTCTAAGATATACGATAATTTTTTTTACTCTGTCTTAATTGAAAAAAGTATCGGAAACTCTAATTTAAGTATTTTAACTGAAACGGGTGTACTTACAAAGACAAATATGTCTGGGATGCCAGTTGCATTCGAAATTAAAATAATAAATATTAATAAATTTTAATTTAAAAAATAAAATGTACATATCAATTAAAAAATAAATGCCTACGACGAAAACTATATCTCACATCGGGGATACAAAATTTGAATTAATTAAAGATACATATGATGCATTCAAATTTACAGTTGATGATAAGTCTGAATCAGGTTCTCCTCAAACTGTAATGTATATTGCATCTGATGACTCAGCTAGAGCTCCTATTAGTTCTTCTGGTCGTGTTACAATGAGCAATACTAGAACCGTGGGGTCTACAAGTACTGCTTCCGCAGATGTCGACGGCGACGTCAGTTTGGGGGGCAAGATACTCATCAGAGAAGGTATTGGCGACGGTACCGCTACTAGAGGAGCTATTTATGCGGAGGTAGACCCGGCTGGCACTTCTGGATCAAATCATAGAATTGTAATCGATCCTTATCAAGAAGACGATTCCGATCCGTCCGTTGGTACTGCTAATAATGGTACAGTATACATTCGTGGCAGTTTAATTGTAGAAGGTAATAAGACTATTTTAGACACCGCGGAGACTATAACGGCCGAAAGTTTATTTGGAATTGGTGCAACGAAAAATTCAGATGGCACCACGGTGGGCGGGGCAGCCACTGAAGTTGGTATACATGTTTATTCTGGTTCAAATAACGAACATTTCGTATACGACTTTGGTAACTCCCCCGAGGGACGGTGGCGAACAGGGACAGGAACGGGCACTTCCAATCTTAAAGATTTAGAAGCAAAAATAGTATATGCCGCGTTTAGCGGAAATTTAACAGGTAATGTAACAGGTAATGTAACAGGTAATGTAACAGGTAATGTAACAGGTAATGCTGATACAGCAACTAAAATAAGTTCTATAACAAATGCTAATATAGTTCAGTTAACAGAGACTCAAACATTAACTAATAAAACATTAACATCGCCGACAATTACAGGGACAGGGTCTATAGCTGGAGCATTTACTGGAGATTTAACAGGCAATGTAACAGGTGATGTAACAGGCAATGTAACAGGCAATGTAACAGGTAATGCTGATACAGCAACTAAAATAAGTTCTATAACAAATGCTAATATAGTTCAGTTAACAGAGACTCAAACATTAACTAATAAAACATTAACATCGCCGACAATTGATATAATAAACCTTGGAGCTAATAACCCAGGTACATCTGGGCAATTCTTAATTTCAAAGGGTCCGTCCGCGAGTGCGGAGTGGTACACCTTATCATTAACAACTACACTTGCGAACTTGGATGACACGACAATAACTAATCTAGCATCTGATGATATATTACGTTATGATGGTAGTAAATGGGTAAATTCGGACTCGATTGATATTAAAAGCGTAAAAGCTGTAACAATTGGTAACATAGTACCGGTAGAATTGACTACCGGCGGTGGTCGCGAGTCAGTGAAGACTATTACCGCAACTACATCTAATGTACCTATACACGCTGATATTTTAGCATACTATACCGGAAAAACATTTGCATCGGGAAAATGTGTAGCGGCCTTAACTGACGGTACAAATGCTTCTGTCGCAGTGTTTTCTTTCAGTATATGTAATACCAGTCTAACCTTGACTCTTGATCAAGAAGTAAGTTCTCTCACGACTGCGGTAGAAATTGATTATGATTCCGGAGGAACTGTCAGCTTAAATGTAGGTGCCAATGTCGCATCTGGGACGAATAATATTAAATATTGTGTTAAGGTTTTACCAATTATGACAAGCGATAGTATAACAGGCGCATATTAAGTTAAAATGTGTAAAATGTGTAAAATGTGTAAAATGTGTAAAATGTATATAAAAATAATGTATATAATTATTAACTAATGACTGAAAAAGTATTAAATAAAGTTAATAATGATATATTTTCATACGATGCATCAGATAATGCATTTAAGATGTCTAGAGTAAAACCAACCGAAATTCATCATCCGAGTGCCGGCACAGGTACAAGTGGACAACTTTTAGCATCAACTGGATCTGCGTGGGAATGGTCAGATGCATCCAAAGTGTATAGACACCCGGATGAACTTTATAAAATACATACCCTACCAACTTCTACAGCAAATATAGCGGCCTCGGCGGCCACGGGGGCACATGATGTTTTTACGGACACTTTTACTAAAACAGCCGGTACGCATTTATATGCAGAATGGCATGGTTACGCTTACATCGCCGGAAGCTCAACGGATGAATTTGCACTAAATCTTGAAATAGAAGACTCCATTAATAGCGCATTGTTTAAAAACACAGGTCGTTATTATAACACTCGTTGGAACCATGCGAATGGAGCAGGACATAGAAGCATAGGTGGTTCTCAAGCTGCATTGAGTTCAACAGAAGTTGACCCGAATAATGCTAATGATACAAGCGTAGCCGTTAATGAAAACTATAGCGGAACTTTAACTATCAAACTAATTTTTACAAAGAACGTAAGCGGTGTCACTATTGACACCTTTGACGACAACGTTTATTTTAAAAATGGGTTTTTAAAAATATTTGAAACATGGGCAATTGGAACTCCTTATGTATCAAGTGATTCCAGTATAACAACCACATCAGGTGAGGTAATAATAAGTGATGCTTTACGTATAAATAACGAATTAAATCTTGGAAATAACAATCCGGGTACAGCTGGTCAAGTATTAGTTTCGGCGGGTGCAGGCAATTTACCAACCTGGGGCGTTGGCGCTGCCGGTAGTGTATCTAAGGATCAGATTTTTAAAATGCACACGTTTCATCATAATACAGCAGTAAATTTTCCCGTCTCACAGGGCGATGGGTACCATACTATTTTTACAAGTACTTTTACTAAAACAGCGGGTACACATTTATATGCGGAGGCTCATTTTGAGGCGACGGTGGGTGGATACGGGTACGATCAGCTGGCAACAAACCTTGTTATACTCGATGGTCCTTGGTTAGCGGCGCCTGGTACACCAACATTTCAAGTCACAGGAAAAGACTTTATTACTAAGTGGGATGGGGGTGGCGTGGGGGCAGGGCATCGTTCTTTAGGCAGTTCGCAACCCGCATTGAGTACAAAAGCCCCAGTCGGTTCTAATGACACTACCGTTGCTACTAATCTTAACTTTTCTGGAAATTTAACTATACAGTTACAGTGGTATAAAAATTCATCGAATTTTGATGACTACGTCGACTTTAATCATGGATATATAAAAATATTTGAAATATGGTCCTTAGGAATCCCTTATACACCGAGTACAACTAGTATAACAGAGACAAATGATGAAGTAATAATAAATCCGTCTTTACAGATAAATAACGAATTAAACCTTGGAGCTAACAATCCAGGAACAGCAGGAAATGTTTTAGTTTCAGCCGGTGCGGACAGTGTACCAACGTGGTTTACAAATTTACATTTTGGTGCACCATTATCTCAAGACTCGACAACATTAAGTAATGGTAGACACGTTTTAAAAAATTTTAATTTTAACACTGATTCAAGCACTACGAGTAGCTCGACTTTACTAGATGCGGACGGCGTATTTACAGCACCGAAGCAGTGTGTTCTCTTTATTACATATCAAGTATTAGTAAGAGATAATGTACCAACACAAAACGTTAATGAAGTTTCATTGTATTTACAAAAAGGAAATTCGTCTGGAGGTGCATTTATTGATGTTAGAACTGAAACGGTTCAACTGGGTAGCACCGGTGATACTTACATTCAACATTCTCTCAGTCTCTCATCAATTTTAACACTTGCTCAAAATGAAAGATTTAGGTGTGAAGTAGAAGTTTACAGCAGTGGTGGTGATGCGATATTGAAAGCATTGGGAACAAGCATGTCTTGTTTAGGTTTTGAAATACCTGTCCCAGTTTCTACCTCAGTTTCTCCCTTCTCAACACCATATGGTGTTTTCTCACAACCCAGTGCCATTAATTCAACAACTAAAAACGCTTATACAACTTTAACTACCTTTTCAGAAATTCAGGCAAGTGGTATTTCAATCAGTAATGGAGTAGTAACATTACCAAGCGCTGGATTGTACTTATATACCGGCACAGTTTCTTTTCATTCCTCAGACCCAAGTATATACGCTGCTGCCGTTGCCGTGCATGACAGTAACGGCAATAGACTTTCAGACCATTATCATCAGGACACCCCTAACAGTGATGTAATTTCAGAGTTCACATTACAATTCACCAAAGCCATCGCGGTGACGGACCCATCAGTTACCTACCATTTAAAATATTTCGGGGGTATCTACGGGTCTAACAATCAATTAAATATTAAAGGCGAGTGGGGCGCCGCCCCAGGTGGTGGCGATACAACAAAATGGACTTGGATTAAATTAGCAGATAATTCCGGTGGTGGGTTCAGCACATACGGAGTTTTTACTCAATTGAATAATATTACCAAAACCATGAACAGTTGGCAAACTCTTGATTCACTTTCAGAAATTCAAGCAAGTGGTATTTCAATCAGTAATGGAGTAGTAACATTACCAAGCACTGGTTTATACTTTTTCTTAGGTACCATTAGATTTAATACCCAAAATGGAAATATGCAGAATTATCAAGTTCACGTAAGAGATAGCGTTAGTAATTATCATTCTGTAACACAATTTAATGACTCGCCTCAGGGAGACACGCTTCGTGCTAGGTCAGCCCCATTATGTGGTGCAATCGTTCATAATAACCCATCAGTTACTTATTACACAGAATTTAGGGTTAGGACCGCCGACGGCACCAGCGACACATTGACCCTCTCGGGCCGTGACACAGAAATCACTTGGATCAAAATTGGAGACCCTGGTGGAATTAATACATATGGGTTTTTCAGACTAAATGGTCAGATCAATCCAGCAACCAAGAACGCTGCTACAACTTTAACTACGTTTTCAACAGTTCAGGCAAATGGTATCTCAATGAGTAACGGAGTAATAACTTTACCAAGCACTGGTGTGTACTACTATACAGGGTATGTTCAGATGGGCTCGTCGGGCTCGGAGGCATTGAAGTACACGCAAGTCATAATGATAGATAATAATAGTAACATAGTTTCAAGACACGGCTTTCACGAGTGGACCGCTACTGATGTATTACAAGTGGCTACACAAACATTCACGAACGTAATTCATTGCACCGATACATCAGTTACTTATAGGTTACAATATAATTGTGGCATTAACGGAACACCAGAAGCAATGATCAATGGTAATGAGAACACGCAAATGATTTGGCTTAAAATTGCATAAATGTAATTAAATAAGTTAAAACTAATTAAAAAAAAATAATAGTTTAAATTAATACAATATGGAAGAATTTGGTAATCTTCTTTTAGAATCAAATAAGACGCTTCAAAGTAATTTAAATAATGTAGATGATAGATTAACTGTTATAGAAAATAACACAAACGAAAGTTTAAATGATATAAACGACGTTGTTATAGATAATCTAACAAATAATCAAGTATTAAAATACAATTCAACTACACAAGTATGGGAAAATCAGGATGAATCTGGCGGAGGCGGAGGCGGAGGCAATTATGACCCAACAAATGTAGCAATTACCGGCGGTTCAATATCCGGTATATCACCTTTAGCAATTGGCGAAGGCGGCACTGGAGCATCAACCGCCGAAGATGCAAGATCAAACTTAGGGTTAGGAACTATAGCAACACAA
>VMHT01134822.1_pt1 | contig 12436 bp, 8 predicted proteins | sample 4693611 | NCBI WGS metagenome assembly VMHT01 (sample SAMN12280063, study PRJNA550983) | marine metagenome | isolation source: seawater sampled from same location over 5 years 0.02-0.2 micron viral filtrate | place: USA: collected off the coast of southern California halfway between the port... ...
GAAGATATGCCCCGCGAAGATAACAAGAAGGTATCAATTGGGTTAGAGAAGGAGACGCCATTTTTACCACCAAAAAGCAAGGCGAAGACACCTGCCCCCCAAAAAGCGAAGAAACCGATGACCGAGAAGCAGTCCGCCCATATGGAACGAATGAGACAACGCAGGATGGAATTGCAGGCGGCGAGAACAGGTAAAAAATTTGAGAAGCAAGAACCAACACCCAATCCACCCAAGGAAACTAAAACTAAAATTGAAGAAGAAACTTTTGAAGAACCAAAAACAAAACCGAAGAAAGCAAAACAATTGATACCTGCAAAAAAAACGGGTGACGACTTTGAGAATTGGTTAGATAATTACGAGATGATGAAAAAATTTGAGTTCCAAATCCATAAAGACGAGCAGGACAAGAGGGAGGCAGTTGCCCGCAAAAAAGAGGAAGAAGCACGGAAGGAATTAGAGATGGAGGAAAGAATTAGAAGCAAGATTTTAGCAGAACAAAAGCATACAAATAGGAAGATGGCGCCCCACCGATGGACGCCCCAAGTAAAAAGACCCATTCCCGCCACCCAAGGTCATTTGCAGACACCGACGACTGATTTTGGTATTTATTCTAATAGATATTTTTAATTATATAACGATACTTTAAATGGCGGATAGTTATGCTAATAATGTTGATAATGCGAACGAATTTATACGCAACTATAAGCAGAGTGTAGAGAGTGCCGCAGGACAGGCGGCGCAGACCCAGTTAGAGGCATACTATAACAAGTTGAAGGAGACCCGCGATAAATACACCGCCGAAGCAAGTGAAGGCGGAGAAGAGATTGGTGGGGCGGCGGCGGTGCATATGCTCTATGGGAAAGTTAAGGATATGTATGGTAAATATAAAAATTTTAAAGAACCCAATACACCCAAGGAAGAAGCAGACGCAAACGAACAAGAAGACGATGATGGAGGTGGCGAGCAAAACATAGACGACGCAGGCAACAGACCGCAGGGTGCAACCGAGACCGAAGATGCCCCCACTAATGCGGGGAGTGCAGAAGGAATGGGTGAAGGTGTGGATACTGGAACGACTTTAGGCGGAGGTGAATTTACAGGAAGAAGTGGTCTTGCCGACGATGCTATTGGTTCACGCTTACAAAGTAGAGTGCAATTTTTAAATGAGAACTTTGGAGCACCACCCGCAGGCACAGAACCAGTTGACGCAAGTGTAGATGCTTTACCACGCAACGCACCTGAACCTGCCGCACAGGGAGGCGAAGCGAGCGGGGGTAGGGTCTTTGACCCCGACTTTGATTTTTCATATGGTTCATTCAGGCAAGGCGGAGGGTATTTCAACGAACCGACCGAAGAGAGTGCTTTTGGCGATACATCTAATATACCAAGAGCAGGCACGGCATCAGGACTGCAGGCGAGAATAGACGCACAGCAGGCAACACGAGTAAGGGGTGGAAATATTAACAGACCAAATGGAAGTGGTGCTCCCGAAAATGGGGGACAGGCACGGGATTTGGGACAGGGTGGAACTGACGGCGGTAGTCAAGGTGGATTAGATGTAAACCAGCAAGCACAGGTAGGAACAAGTAGCGAGGGTTCATCGGGCATAAGCACTCGTGGTAATATCCAAACTGATAGTGCGGGTGGCGGAGCACGCACAGGCGATTTAGGGGATGATTTAGCGCCCGTAGAAGAAGAAGGAGGGTCATTTTTAGGTGATATTGGAGCATCTGTAGGATTAGATGCTATCCCCGTTATTGGGGAGGCGGCGGCAGTAATTCAGGGTTTAGTTGGAATTGGTGAAGGTATAGCACATTTATTTTCACCTGACGCACCCAAACCAAAACCAAATGTAAATGCCGAAGCGATGATTACACCAGCGGCGATTACATCAAAGTTCTCGGCGGCGCTCCCATCTATGGATGGTGCAACAGAGGATACAGCAGGGTCTATGTCCGCATTTTAAGAAGAATATTTATTATTATATCAATCTATATAATAATGAGTGAAGAAATTAATTTGACGAAGGGGCAGATATACTATAGAAATCACAAAGACGATTTGAAGAAGCGTGCAAGGGAATATTACCACGAGCATAAAATCGCAATAAAGGGGAGGGTCAAGGAATATTACGACAATAATAGGGAGGAATGTTTACGGAGAGTAAAAGAGTATCGTGAGAATAATTTTTATGAATGGGACAAAAGACAAAAAATCGCAATTTGGCGGACGAGAGGAGTGCATCACGAGAATATGGGAGAACTTTACGATTACTATTTTACCTGCGAGACCTGCGAATTATGCGGTTGCGAATTAACTGGGGGATTGGGTAATAGGGGCAAATGTTTAGACCACGACCACTCAAAAGAAGAGGACAATTTTAGGAATGTAGTTTGTAAAAAATGCAATAATAATCGTGATGGACGAAAAAGGAATGCAAAGGGGCAATATATATAATTTTAATATTTTAATTAAATTAAAGATTTTTTGTAGAGTAGTATTATAATGTATAAAAACGCCCCCGATACTGCATATGTTCCGTCCAAAAGCATCGCCATTAAACCCGATGTCGTTAGTGATGTTATCCCTGACGAGATTTCACGCACTTTGCTTCCTTCTTATTTAGGATTTGTTGACCCTCGTGAGACCTATATTAAATTCAATTTACAGATGAAACCGCAGTCAGGACAGGCGGTAGGTATGATTAGACCCCAAAAAGAGGCAGGGGCACACGCTATATTTCGTAATGTGCTTTTGAGAGATGGTGCTAACTCCACAACTTTAGAGAGTTTGGAGGACTATAATGCGAGAGTTGCTATGAAGAACCCATTTACCGCACAGGAGAGTATATCCCATAAAAGGGAACTTTTTGATGGTGTTATGGAGAACGCTAACCTTGGAACTGCAACTGGTAATCTTTACTATGCCCCATCAGGAGCACTTAACGCCGAGGCATTTGCGGGTGTTGGTGCCCGTGATGGAACAAGAGGAGGTCGTGCCGCTAATCCAACCACCCCTCAATTGCAGTTCCGCCTTGATACGGGACTTATGAAGGGCAGTCAAGTTATTCCAGTCGCCGCATTACAGGGATTAAGAGTTCAGTTAGATATGGAGAACGCCGCCCGTGCTTGCGAAATCGCCACGGGTGATGCAGGGCAGTTGCTCGCTGATGGTAGTGTTAGTAAAGATGGTCTTGGTGGAGGCGAATGTGTTATGTCTGCTGTAAGTGTAAAAGCGGCGGGGACTGCCGCGGGTGGTGATGTCCGTGCCGTGGGAACTCAATACGGGGAGGCATTCTTTTCCACACAGGTAAAACTTGCTGCGACAACCGCTAATCTTAATAACCCATTTGATATTGGGGATAAATTGTTTTGCCGTAATGCGATTGGATTTAATATCAACGGAACTGCCGTCTCTCTCGCTAATCAGGCGGACACCGAACTTGAACTTGGTGTGATTTGCGGTTTCTATTCGTCCACCGATGTAGCGGGTGAGTTGGGTATTTACTATGTCCCCCAAAGAGCGACAGGCGTGGGTCTTGGTAATTATGTATCCACCGAACCTAACTTTAACGGACAACCCCGAACTTATGGTGATAATGACCCTGTCTTTTACAAGGCGGCGAATAGAGCACTTCCACAGACAGGCGTTCTTGTCTCAACCGATAATGGTAATGTTGCCGTTGGTGCAGGAACAGGTGCTTTTGTTGCCCCATCTTATACTTTAAGTGATTTGGAGTTTTTATGCCTCTCGGTGCAACCACCCGAGCAGTATGTTAATGGACTTATGAGTGCTTCCACGAGTGAACGCGGAGTGTCTATGGATATTATGACCTCTTCCACGCAGAGATTTAACCAAGCAACCGCCGCGGGTCTTACTTCTGCTCTTATCCCGTGCTCGCAAAGACGCGTGAAGTCCGTTTTCGTCCAACCATTAGTGATTGCTGATTTTAGAGATTTTAACAAACGCTCACTTTCAGGTGTCCCGAGTGATGCACGCCAATACCAGTTTGTTTACGGAACTGAACTCATACCAGTCAAGAATGTTCCACTCGGTCGCTATTCGCAGGCGGTAGACACTTTTGGAACTGCTAATCAGGATGTTAGCGAACAGAGTAAAGCGGAAGCAATCCACTTATCGCAACTTGAGGGAGCATTAGTCAATTCAGGCGCTATGCCTCGCTCTTTACAAAAGGTCGCCAAAAACTTTGCTATAGCAAGAGCATTTAGTAAATATAATCAGGTTGCAGATTTAAGCGAGCAGTCCCTTTCTTGCCGTATAGATTATGAGAACACCGCCACGGGACTTAAGATATTCAATAATTATATAGACCACCTCCGCCGTATTAGCATTACTAACAACGGAGTTGAGGCAAGTGATTTGTAAAATAGTTTTATCGGGTGTAGTGGGTGTAAATGCAAATTAATTAAAATAAATTATATAATTTATATTTATAGATTATATAATGGATATGAATATTGAAAGCGTTGAGAAAGCGGAAATCTTCCCACTCAATAACCCATCCAATAACACTTACTCTTTTAAGCAGGGACACGGAACAATTACTTTTGATGTTGCATCGCAGGCAAAATTACTCCGCCCATCATCGCTCCGCTTGAATGGAACTTTAAAAGTTGTTAGAGCAGACGGAACAACGCTCCCCGATAATCAGGGATTAAAGAATAATAACGCCGCCCCACACCAAATCCAGTTAAACGACCGCATCGGTGTAAATTCGGTCATACAAAATATCGCCATTAACTCTGCTTCCACGGGACAGACCATAGAGCAAGTCCGTAATTATGGTAAAATGATTTCCACCCTTATTGCTTCCACGCACTCAAGCGACGACTATGCTTCTAACCAGTCCGCCGTCGCTCTTGCAACTGCCGTGCAGTTCTCAAGCGATAATCTTTTAAACAACGAGGTTAAGTTTAGCATCCCCTTTTATGCGGGTGTTATGAACTCGGGTAAGGCACTTCCACTCGGCGTTAATGGTATGCGGGGTTTGCAGTTTGTTATTGAACTCGCAAGCGACCAACAAGTCCTTAAGGGCACAAATGCCGCAGATGGCGGTGGTGCTTCTTACCAGTTAAAGAATGTTTCGCTCTCATACGACCTTCTCGTCCCTGACGCCGCGGGTCAGGAAAAGATGATGGTTGCAGGTTCGGGTGCTTTTGAATACAACTCATACAACTCGCTTTACTCGGTTATTAATGCGAGTGATAACACGCAGACATTCAATCTTGCTGCGAATAATGTTTTATCGGTGGTTCATAACTTTTTACCAACCACGCACTCCAACAATTACGCTCACGATGGATTTGCTAACCCACCCATTATGAAGGGCGCTGCTTATGGAACTCGCTGTGTTTTAGACAGAGTAAACTTTAGTAGAGGCGGTCTTAAACTCGGTCTTGATTACGAACTCTCCGTGCAAACCCAATCGCAGGAGAACAGACCACCAACGCAGGTGGAGGTTAACGCAATTAACGCCGTCCGTCCATTTTACTCCGCGCAACACTTACTTAACCAACCCCTTTTACAGGCGTTCGGTGCGAAGGATAGCAGATTATATAGCGACCAGTTGCAGGTGCTTACTGCCGTTGATAGTGTAGGCGTTAATGGTGGTGGCGTTGATTTCACCGCTGACCCCGCTGTCTCCCGCAATTTTGCGATAGGTCTTGCTTTAGATAATGTATCAAAAGAAGGTGTTTCCTTTAAGGGTGTTTCATATGCCGTCCGCATTAGAAGTGATTTAGACGGGGCGTCACCCAACGCAGTATACACTTACGCTTTAGTAAAGAACCAACTTGTATATTCACCTCAAGGCATCGCCGTAGTTTCATAATAGTTTTAGTTTTATCGGGTTTATTGGGTGAGTAAAAAATTAATTAAAATAAATTATATAATTTATGTTATTAGATTATATAAGATGAGTAATAGTTTACCCGATGTCTTGAAGGTGCAACCACTTCCGTCAATTGATACTATGACTATTCATACGGAGGTTTTAGACCCAATCACTATAACAGAAACTCAAGCAGTATTCCAAATCCCGAGAACTGGTATTTTAGATGGTGGTTCATTTTTACAATTAGGAGCGACTTGTGTTGCAGGTCAGCAGAAATGTTTTTTCCCCCTTACCACGGGTGTCGCCGCTATGATTGATAGCGTCCAACTTAAGGTCGGCGGTCAGGTAGTTTCCTCCACCGAAGATTTCGCCCATTATCATACTCTTATGAGGCAATTTCAAACCCCCGAACATAGAGGCGAGATAGGAATGGTTAAGGAGGGTGCTTGTGGCGACCGCTTTGCAACTAATAATGGAAGCGCCGGCGCCAATACTGGTAATGGACGCATCGGTTATCGTGATTTAGCGTATAACGCCGATGGTTCACTTGCCGAAGTCCCCGCTCTTTGCCGTCTTACGAGTAGTGATGCGACCACCCCACTTTATTCACTCAAACTTTCGCAACTTATTCCTATGATGAAATCACGCCAACTCCCCCTTTTTGCGATGAAGGAGAATGTTTATTTAGTGATTAATTTTAACACTCAAAACTCGGTTGCAACTCGGGGTATTGTTGCTTGCTTTGGTGATGCCGAACCTGCTGCCGATGCTGATAACAAAATCACCCCATCAAAGGTCAACATTAAATTTGTAAGCGACCATCTTTACTATAGTGATGATACTATGAATAAGACCGCTGCGATGATACAGAGCGAAGGAGGTTTAGCATTCCTTTACGAAGATTTGATTTTAACCACTTCTCAAGTGCCCGCTGTTGTTGCACCCGCCGCCGCCTCCACCACGCAACAGGTTATTCAACGCGAAGTTGCGGTATCGGGTCGTGTCGTGCGTTCCCTGTATATTAGTGATAAACCGCAGACCTATAGAAGTAAGATTTTGGGTGAATATGTCTCCAAACCGCCCACCACAGAAACGCAGGTCAATTACCGCATTAACGACCAACGCATTTATGACCGCCCACTCCAATCGCCATCGCGCAAGTATCACGAACTCGCCCTTGCCGCTGGTCGTCCGCTAATGTGTCCTAATCAGTTATACTCTTTTGATGCTGATGCTAATAAAGCGGTGGTGGATGCTCCTTTGAACCAATCCTCTATATCCAACGCCACGATTGACTTGCACGCCCCCGTTGCTGGTCTTGGTGCTGGTGATGGTGGGACTGGACTTGGAACAAGTGATTTCCGTGGATGCTCGCACTATTTAGGTCTTGACTTATCCATTAATGGGATGAACCAGTTAGGTAATGGACGCCTCGTCGGTGTTAAACCAATTGAACTTGACCTTACATACCAACGCACCCAAAACGATTTCGCTGCCCGCACCCTCCGCACTTATGCGATGGTGGAGCGCACCGCTTCCATCAAGAACGGCGAGATAATGATATCTGCCTAATTAAAAATAAAAACTATAATATAATCAATATATAGATTATACTATGGAAAGCGTCATTTTAGAGGCGAATAGATTAAGAAGTATAGACCAAAATGCCGATACGAGTATTGATAATTTTAATAATAGATGGACGAACTCTGTAAGCACGACAGGAATAGAAGTAAAAGCGGGCGATATTGTTAGTATTGAAAGTGCCGCGATTAATGCAAAAGGGAATGAAGTGGAGGATACGATGGAGTTTAGAGGAGATACAATTGCAGGATTTAAGGATAATGAATTATCTTTAAAATATGAATATTATGTGAACCATACAGGCGATTATACAATTCCATTACCATTTACAAGAGATTTAACTTTTAATGGAAGGAAGGTCTCCACATCTCACACCGATAATTATTTGGTTGCGAATAGTGATAATCTTAAATGCCGCCAAATAGGGGAATGGTCGCCCACGAATGTCCCCATAGACCCCCGAGTTGCAACAAACCCTCCAACCGAAGTCCCGACCGATTACAAAACCAATCCGCAATTCTATTTTTTTTATCCACTTATAGATGGTTTAGCGGGTGTGACCGCTCAAGAACAAGGGGGATATACCGCAGGACAAGTTTACGAAGTATATTTTACTGCATTAAACCCCGCTGGTTATGTAACAACAGGAATATTTTTAAAAGTTCTTACCACGAGAGATGAAGCACCAACAACGGGAATAATTGATACTTGGACTATACAAAGGATACAGGGGAGCGATTTTTTTAATGAAACTTGGTATTATCAATTATCAAATCCAATCCAAACAAACTCGCAACAAACTTATTATATAACTTCCACCACTAATCCATTTACTCCAACTCTTAATTCAACGATAGGAATAGTGTGGAAAAATCCAAAAACATTCACCAAACGGAAGGATATGTTGCCCGATGGGTCAAGATTTTACAAGGGACAAACAGATTTTATTGGGTGGGGAATGAATAATTGTGCTGGGATTGCAAATGGATTGACTGACTATTTTGCTATAACGCCGTATAGTGCCCGCAGTTTAGCGGGGTTTACGGAGAGGAATGAGGACTTTTCCACTTGGACGCCTGCAACAACAGAGGTAAAAGTATCTGTGCCGAATGGATTTAGCACGCCGACCGATATTGCAGGCACGCTTACCGACCAATTACATTCTTCCAAACTAATTACTCCCAATAATGCGGGTCAATTTGTAGATGTGGGTAATTTTGATTATCAAGACGCCGCCATCAATCCTGCGACTGGAATACCTCTTATAGCAGATACACCACCGACGCTCGTAGATACACCAACATTCAAACAAATAACCGCTGGATTTGATGACGAATGTTTAAATCCACCAATCAGTAATGTAGTTTCTGCAGACGGGGAGTTAGAAGCACCCTATCAAGACCAATATAGAATATGGTATAATTCTGTTTACTGGGAAGACCCTAACCGCGTGGAAGGATTATCACCATTCAGGCAATTTTTTTATGGATTAACCAATACAGATGTTAGGAACGGCATTAATTCAGGAGCAAATCAGGTCGCATTAACGGGGGATTTTAAAACCCAAACGATAGGTGAGTTAGGATTATTACCACGATTGCTTGTAAAGTTCGGCGTTGTAAGTGTTCCTGCAACTGCTAACAATCCTGCTTACGATTTAGCGACATCTAATAACCAACGCTTTTACCCACTCCGCACTAATATCAAATATACAGAAGCAAATGTAAAAAAGATTGCGGCGATGTTTAAAAAATGCGAAGAGAACCGCAACACCGATAATGGACTGCCTGTAAGTGCAGGAGGCGTCTTACCCAATACACCCATAGGAAACCCAAGTCAAGTTGATACAACAAATATGGCGGTGCTTTTAGACATAGGACACTATGTAGACGAGAAGTCGCAATCGGGGGAGTTAAATAATTTTAGGAAGCAGATTTATCAGGGTTCATATACGACGGGTGGCGTAACAACACCAAGTCAATTCCAAGACCAAACTGGATTTATCAAAGTATCATCACCCGACCAACGCAACAAATTTGCAACGCAGGCGGAGTTAACGGGGACAAATACTTATGTAAGCACAACCAAAACCACGATTACTCCACCATCGGGAGCGGCGGATGCTTGGGGGCAAAATGCTTTATATGATGCCCGCACCTTCCAAGTGGGGGACGGACAAGAATTACCGCAAATATGGGTTCAGTCACGATGGCGTGATGGATTGCAAGCAAGACAGATGACCCCCTTACGGGATACCTCCAAACCATCTTTTACTGATGCAGTTGAGGATATGATGGATTTTAACCCGAGTGGCGTTGATATGCCCTATCCAACTGGATTTACCCCCGCCGATTTTCCCGACAGATTTGAGCGCAATATCACGCAAGGAGGCGTTCTATATAATTACGACCAATATATAAAATGGGCGGTAGATGCCGATGTTGCCTTGATGCCCTATTTTGCGGAGGCGGGAGATACGACTTTTGGTGCTGACCCATATATCGCTTTTATGTGTTTTGACCGCATAGGGAATAATACAGGTGGAGGTGATTTCTTCCCCACACGACCGCAAGTTATAGAGAGTAGTTTATTACCAGTCCAAGAGTTTATTGGGTGGGATTGTTCGTTTACCCGCAATAAAGCGGTCTTCTTCCAAAATACACAGAACCACGAGGCGATGGCGACAACACGATATTTTGAGGACACTAATGGAGTAAATCAAACAAGAATGTTTGAGGCATCACCGATGGCGATGATTGGAGCAGTCAATCCAATAGTCAATTTTGATGCAATTAAATCTCGGTTTGAGTTCAAGGGTTTATCCACACCACTAACAATAGGCAATCCATTCTTATCCAATCCTGTTTTTGGTGCTAAAACCGCAACTGATAATCCCGAACAGGCGATATATAGTATTGGACGGCAGGGGACTAATTATTTTATTTTTACAAGCAATATTGGTAATCTATCATCTCCAGCAATACCCGAAAGCACATATGGAGCAAATATATTCCAAGAACAGGGAACTATTATGGACGCTTTATCGGGTATATCACTTACAGCAATTATTTTGCAAAACGCGGCGTCGGGCGCAACAACAGAATTGACTGAATATTCAAAGGCAAATGAGTTCTTGTATGTAAATACACTTTTGAATAAGATGGGATTTGAGTTAGCACAATTGCTTCCGCCTTTTGGGGAAACTCAAGCGAGATTTGATAATGCTTTATTTACAGACCCGTTAAATCAAACTTTACAAGATATAACACGCATAGTAAAACCGCTAACCACGGGTGCATTTATATCGTCAGCAGAATACCAACCCTCCGCAACAGATATGAACCGATTTCCGCTTTATGGGTTAGGAACAGCACAGCAAATACAGGCAGAACCCGCCGTTACAAGTGCAAGTATATTAGCACAGAACTTACCAAGTAAATTAGATTTCCCCTATTTGATGGTATATACTAATTTAGGTATGGAGATGCTTTACTTTGGCGGGGAGGACGCACATTCGCGGTTGCCTTGCCTTGCTTACATATCACGCAACTATAGTGCAGGTGATTTCTTTTACTTACCCGCAGGCACATTTAGTTTACAGGTCAGTCGTGATTTTGTATTAACAGACATCACGACAGACATAAGATTACCTGATGGGAGCAGACCAAAATTATCACCACATTCATCGGTGATTTATAAAATAACCCGTGCACCAGTTCAGCAGGCAATTACAACAGCACAATCCACACGGGAACAAGAGCAAAAAACAACAGCAGAGCATAAAAAAATGCTTCTAAACAATACCTAATCAAAATGCAAAATAACAGGTTTATATTCAATACTAAACCCTTTTGCTTCACCCTTCCAATCTTCATCTTTGCGTTTCTCGTAATTTGCTCTGCGTTGCTTCATTTTCTCTCTATTCTTACGATAATAACCCCTTTGATATTTTTGTATTCTGCTTCGGTTCTTCCAATAATAAGATGCTTCGCCTTCAATTTCAACTTTCTTGGGGCGTCCTCGTCCACGCTTCTCGTCCATTTATGTATATATATATTATTTTTTACTATCTTGCTCCTCCAGTTCCTTTAATCTTTTATCAAATTGTTCTTGGCGTTCTTTGCGTATACGGCATATCTCGTCCCACCACTTCATATCAGTATAAAAATATTCGCTCGTGCTTGTATTTTTATATGCTTCTGCTTTACCCGACATATACACTAATGCAATATAAAAAAGGGGGTCTAACTACGGGATTTTGTTTATTTTGTTTTTTGATTTTGGTTCTGTTTTTAGTTTTGTTGGGTTTACTGGGTGATTACTCACAGGAGTTCAGGACTTCCTCGCGGAGCGCTTTGTATGCACCCGTAACCTGCTCGTTAAACTGCTTGAGTTCGTCGTTCTCCTTGTCCCTCGCCTCCAACGCCTTCTTCATCTTCTCGTTATCCTCCTTGAGTTCGTCGTTCTCCTTCTCAAATTCCCCGCCCCTCCGCTTCTCCTGCTTGAGTTCATAGTTCTCCTTCCGCAATTCGTCGCATTTGGCGGGGTATGTTTGGAATGTCGCAAGCAGATTGCGGACAACCTCATTCTCCTTCTTCAGTTCCTTCTTGAGCGTGTTGAGTGAGGCAATCTCCGCCGCAAAGGCGGGCAGGAGCGACGCATTCATCGTCTCCGCGTCCTCCACTCGCTCCGTGAGTTCCACGAAACCTTCGGCAACCTTCTCCAAGTCCTCAATTCCGCCAAAGCGCTCTTCTTCGGCATCTTCAAACTCAACATCCTTCAAGATATTCTGCATCTTATCCATCTCCGCCCTGTATCTGTTGAGGGAGACGAGGTCTGCAATAACATCGCTGATGAGTGCCGTGCCGCATTCTCCGTTGAGGAGGCGCTGGATGTAAGAGTTCGTTTGGGTCGCCATTTTGATTTTGATTTGTTCGGGTGTGCTGGGTGTGATATACAGAATACACAAAAATCTATTTCAATTTTTTACAATTTGCA
>VMHT01017814.1_pt1 | contig 12435 bp, 8 predicted proteins | sample 4693611 | NCBI WGS metagenome assembly VMHT01 (sample SAMN12280063, study PRJNA550983) | marine metagenome | isolation source: seawater sampled from same location over 5 years 0.02-0.2 micron viral filtrate | place: USA: collected off the coast of southern California halfway between the port... ...
ATTTAGAAAAATGTAAAGATGAAATGTTAGACATGATAACTTATTTAAATAGTAATAAAGATGGTAAGAAAAAAGGATATTCTATAATTAGAGTTAGTGGTGTAATGTCACATAAAAGATTAGAAATGTTTCAAAATAAAAGTTCATTTATAAAGAAAGATGCAGAATTATGGGAAAGAGATAAGAAAAGATTAGAGCAAGTATGTGAATTAGCTGTTAGTAAAAAAGTAAAATTACTATTCGATGCCGAAACCTATAATATACAAACAGCAATTCACCAATTATCTCTCCAAATGATGAGAAGATTTAATGGATTACATCCAAGAATTTATGGTACTATTCAGTTTTATAGAAAAGATTCACATGATCAGTTAAAAAATTTAATTGAAGATGGAATAGAAAATCATTATTTACCTGGATTAAAATTAGTAAGAGGGGCATATATACATGATGAAATGCTAGCAGGAACAAGAGGTATTATACACGATACAAAAGAGGACACAGATAAATCATATAACACAGCAGTATCAAAATGTATAAAAAATTTAGATAACATAGCTGTTTGTTTTGCAGGTCATAATACAGATACTGTTTTGCATATATTAGAAGAATTAGATAAATATGAAATAGAAGCGATGCACCCACATATAATGTTGGCGCAAATGTATGGTATGCGTAATGATATAACCTTTAATTTAGAAGATGTCAATGTAGCTCAGTTTATACCATATGGTAAAAAAGATTTTTTATTTCCTTATTTGGTAAGACGTGGTATTGAAAATTCATCAGCTTTGGGTGGTTCACAACAAGAAGTAGATTTAGCAACAAGAGAGATAATAAATAGAAAAATAAATTAATCATATTTTAACATATTTTGACTTATTTTTTTTTTGCAATTTACTTTTAATTTTTTATAAGTTCCAAAAATTTTATCACAATGATTAAAATAGTAAGCAAAGTTACAATTTTGTTCTCCATAATAATGGTGTAAACAATGGTCAGTATTATCATTTAAATATGGAATACTAATTTTATTAGTGCTATCATGTAAAAAATTACCCCAAAAAGATGAAAAAACAAGACACATTTGCCATAAATAAATATTAATAGGTAAAACTAATGCAGGAAAAGTGAATGCTATATTTTCAAGATTAGAATCAATAACGTTAGAAATTCTTCCTGCCCAAGATGTTGGATATCTAAATTTATGATGTATATAATGAATTTTTTTATACATCATTGGCGTATGAACAAGACGATGCATAAAATAAAAGATAAAATCTTGTAAAAGTAAATATAGAATTGGAGAGATTACTGTATAAAATATATTATATTCATTTGTAGAGAAATATAAATAACCTGTTTTTTTAGTATAAATTAGATAAATAAATGTATAAGAAACAGAATTACCAAAAATCCATTCTTGTAAAGGGAGAGGATCTATTTTACTTACTCTTGTATCTTTTTTAATTGTTACATCGTGAATAAAATTACTCATATGATAAAGAGAAAAATCACCTAAAGCCAAAATAAAATAATAAAGAAGAAATTCAGATAAATAATACATTTCGATTTGCATTATATTGTCTAAATATTAAAAGATAATATAATTCTAAGCATATAATTTAAATTATTTACTTCCTTTCTTTTTCAAAGATCTTTTAGATTTTCTTTTACTTCTTTTACTCTTTCTTTTAGTTTTTTTAGATTTTTTTTTTGCTACTCCCCCAACATATAACGGTTGCACATCATCACTTGTCATGTTATTGCTATTTGTTATCAAGTTCATATCATTATTATATTTATTTAGAGTATTTCGAACTTTTATTCGAAGTTCTTCATGTTTATCATTTATCAATCTCGATAATTTCTGAAACGGGAATGCTATATGCATCCATAAATCTTGACTGAAGGTCCTTTTTTTTCATTTCCATAATTAAAAGTAAATATTTTTGATCCGTATCTATATTTCCCTTATAATCCCCCTATGAAAGTATTGTGGATAAATATTATAGATTTCTTGAGTAGGACTCATAGTTGTTCCAGGGTTTTTTAATTCTTCAATGTATTTATAAATTACACTGGTTATTTGATATACATTATAAGCTGGGATAAGTTCAGTTACTATTTGTTGAATATTAATATTAGCCGGCATATATAAATAAAATAAAATATATTATTAATTATTATAATGGAAGAAAAGATAGATAGTAAAAATTTGAAAAATAGCTTAATAAAAAAAAAACCTAAACAATGGCATAGACAACAAGAACATATATTAAAGAAATGGAGTGAAATAGGAAGTAGTTATAGGTTTATGCATGATAGGGCATATATTAAATTTCAATCTAGAAATCTAAAATTTGCATTACCGGTTATTGTAATATCAACGATAACGGGTACAGCAAATTTTGCACAACCATCGTTTCCGGAAGAATGGCAAACATATGTACCATTAGTAATAGGATTTTTTAATTTATTGGCGGGGCTCATCACTACGATAGCCCAGTTTTTACGAGTATCAGAATTATTAGAAGGGCATAGAGCAGCAACAATAGCATATTCAAAGTTATCACGTAATATATCAGTAGAGTTATCATTGCCAAGGGAAGAGAGAAATAACGATGGTGCGGAATTTGTCAATAACTGTAGAACGGAATTAGATAGATTAATAGAACAATCCCCGAATATACCTATGGATATATTAAGAAACTTTGGTAAAAAATTTAACAAAAAACAAATTAACAAGCCAGATATCTTGGATATAACGCCTGTTGATATATTTATAGATGAAGAAAAGGATACTATAGATAAAAAGTTAAAAGATATTCAAGATCAAGAGAAGATAAAGAGAGAATTAATGAATACGGAAAATTTAAGAAGAAAGCAATTATTAAAAGAATTTCAATTAAAAGAAAAGATAAAAAATGAAAAACACAAGACATTAATAAAAAATGAGAAAGTAAAGAAAAAACAATCAGTAAAAACAAGTGATATTACAGGAAAGTTGGATAAATTTATTAAGAAATTAAATACAATAGATGATAAAGATGATATAATAACACCAACAACATCAGAGAGAAGCACATCAAATCAAACGGATTCTGAAAAAGAAAATAACGTAGAAGAAAATTCAATAGACATTATAATAACAAATGAAAATGGTAGGATAACAAGTAAGGAATTTGATACGGATATAACAGAAATAGTAGATATCAGTGACAATAATATAAAATTGTAGAAATCTCTCTTTTTGAAAATATTTATTTGTACGAAATTTTAAATTGGACATTTTTTTTTGTCCAATTTTAAAATATGCAACAAAGAATCTGCCAAAAAACGTGCATTTTCCGACTTTGCTAGAAAGATGTAGGAAAAATTTTAAAAAACACAAAAAACTCTAACTACATAAAAAAATTTATTAAAAATTAAAAAATAATTTAGGGACTTTTTGGTTTCCATATTATATAAATGAAAAGTCCCAAAAAGTCCCACCCAAAATACACTTGTCTATTATGTAACTATTCTACATCACAAAATAGGGATATGAAAAAACACATTGAGACCAAGAAGCATAAACGGAAACTTTTGGAAACCGGAGGAAACCCAAAAAGTCCCTATGAAACCAACCTACTAAAATGCAGGTGGTGTAATAATGTTTATAAATCAAAAAGTGGGCTATGGAAGCATCGTAAAAAATGCAATGAAGAAACAATGGGAGGACACTGTATTAAATCAGCAAAAGAAGAAATCGATGAGAAAACTCTAGGAGAAAATAATTCAACAATAATCAATGAGATAAGTAAAATAGGTTCAGAGGAATTAATATCATTATTAATAAAACAACAGAGAGAATTGGAAGATAAAAATAAGGAGATAATAGAATTATATAAAAAAACGGCAACAGCAACAGTAAATAATAATACAAATAATATATCAATAAATATATTTTTGAATGAGCATTGTAAGGATGCGATGAATTTAACGGATTTTGTAGATAATTTAAAATTATCATTAGACGATTTAAATTATACGGGTAAATATGGATATAGTAAAGGAATAGCAAATATATTAATTAAAAATTTGGGAGATATAGATCCAACATCAAGGCCAATACATTGTACAGATAAAAAGAGAATGCAGTTTTATGTGAAAGAAGAAGATAAATGGGGGAAGGATGAAGGTAATAAAAAGATAGATAAATCTATATCAGATGTTACATTAAAACAGTATTCATATATAAAAAATTGGAGAGAATTAAACAAAGGTTATGAAGATTCAGGTGAAAAGATGGAAGAATTTTTTAAACTAGCAAGTAATTGTAATCCAAAAAAGGATGACAATAACAAAGTAATAAAAAAAGTAGCAGATATTGTGAATATAAAAGAGGCAATATCAAATATAAAGGAAGATGATTAATTTTTAGGGAGTCGTCCGATATATCTTTCGATACATGCGAACATTCTTTCCTTATTTATTTTCCTACCATCTTTAAAAGAGTCATAATGAGAAATTAATTTAGCTTGTGGTAAACCACATTTAGATGGGGTAAAGAATTCTTCAATATATTTATCTAATTTATAATATTCAAAAACACTTTTAACAAAAGAAAAATGTGAATTGCTAACTATAAATATTTTAACATTATTATGATAAAGAGATTTTAAAAAACTATCAACACCATCTCTAAATAATCCATAATTATCTCTTTCATTTTTAGATAATTTATCTTTTGTATGATATTTACTACCCCATTTAATAGTTGTTTCAATTTTAGTTTTAAATTTTTTAGAATCATATCCGGTTGTATCGAAAGAAAATGTCCCAATATTAGATTTGGTTAGAACTCTCCAACAATTAATAATAATATAATAATTACTCAAGTTAAATAATTTTCCTGAAGAAATATTATTCATAATAGATTTACTAAGCCCGTCGCGATTTATTTTAATAGTTTTATAATTATTTTTTTTAGCAAGTTCAATAGAATCAGTATTGTAATCAATATATACATATGGTGTAACAATTTTTTGATTTTCATCTTCAAGTTCTTTAACATTTAATTTGAGATTTTCATCACTATCGCTATCTTCTTCTTGTGCAGAATCACTATCATTATCATTTTTTTTAACAGATAAAATATTATCAACTATTTCATCAATTTGTGTTTCAATATTATTACTATTTTTATCATTTTTATTAATATTTTGTTCTTCTAAAAAACGCTTTAAGACTTTTTCTTTAATTTCTTTCGAGGTTAAAGACATATATATATATATATATATTTGATAATATTTACATTAGAGTTAAAATTATTTTATAAGTTTTTGGTGTTAAATATTCTCCAAATAATTTTGGAGAATTTTCAGGTGTATAATCGATAGAAGGATTAATTGTAAGATTAAATACAAGTTTATCTCCAGTTTCCAATAAACACATATGTGAATTGATAGTTTCTCTATTTTGTAGTAATCTATTAAGTCTATCTCTACCAATTTGAGAAGTATAAAGAAGTTGATTAAAAATTTGATATGGAAATACTTTAGAGGTTTGAGAACCAGTAATGCCAGATGAGTTAGATTCAATTAATTTATTAATTATTTCATCATTAATTGGGTTATTAATAATATTGTTATATATTTCTTGTCTATTGTCAATTAACAATAATCCTTGTTCATTTTTAAATATATCATTGGCTATATGTTTTAAATAATCTAAAGCAATATTTTCATATTGACCATCTGAACCACTTGTATTACTAGATAAAATATTTTCACCAAACCAATTATTTTTATCGGTATGATATTTATTATTAAATATGTAAAAATCACTGAAAGCATTATGAACGGATAAATCAACATCATTAGAGTAACAAAAAATATTTCTCCAATTATTTTGAGAAGCATCAGGTGAAGCGATCCAAGGTATATCTACGACAAGGTCATATTTAATTGGGTCAGTGTTAGAAGTTTCACGATTAGACATTTGAACATTAAATATTTCAAAAATAGTAACAGAACTAAGATAAGAAATAGCAGATGGATCTAATATATCGGGGGAATAAGTATATTTTGGTAAAGAAGTGGGGAGATAATTAATAATAATATTAGAAATGAAGTTTTGTTTAGTAGGAGTGTCACTTTCAACAGAAAAATTAATAATGAGAGGATCAGATAATATATCTAGAATAATTACGCTATTTTTATTAACATTTAAATCACTAGCAATATTAGTTCGTAATGCATCTTTAAACATATCAATATTTATGATAGAACTGAATGATATATCTAATTTTATTTGAGCATCAACATTAAAAAAAGTTTTTTTAATAGTAGGGGCAGTTTTAAAATAGTTAAAATAGGAAACATTACCTAATTCGAATGTATGTGCTGATCTTGGAATTAGGTTATTTTTATCATCTATACAACCATATAACCCAGAAGAACCTATATATTTCGTAAACATTATCCATTCTAATGCAAGCGGTGGGTGATATGGCGTACCAACAGATCTATAAGCGTGGGAATTTGGTTGCCAGAAAATAATATTTGGAAATTGAGAAAAACTCCAACTAGTAACACCGCTTGGATCGGTAGCATCATTCGTGCTATAAACATTGCCTGAAATATCAAATTTAGAATTGTATTTATTGTGAGAAATATCTACACTATCTCTAGCATCTTTTATAGATAAATAAAGTGGATAATAATAAGTGTATTGGTCATAAACAGGATCATCTGAATATATATAAACATAATAAGTTGTAATACAAAAGTTTTCTCCCAATTCACTGCCTGTTAAATCATCATTGCTTACAGAACAAGAATCAATCGAAATATTAGGACAAGAATTACTTATACTATTGCATATTTTATTTTTAATACTTTTATTATCATCAGAAGAAGACGTGTATCCTTCTCTTTCTGATATAGAATCGGTATCTAGATCACTATTTATACCAGGGATACTTTCAGTATCACTAGAGGAAGTATAAGTGTTGTCACTTGCTTTAAGGGTAGCTTTTAAAGTATTATCATCAGAATCACTTGAATTATTTTTTGAATCAATATCAGAAGTGCTATCACCGGGTGTTTCACTTTCGCTTGTAGTTTTATCAGGGGAAGGTGTTTCACTTTCGCTTGTAGTTTTATCAGGGGAAGGCGTTTCACTTTCGCTTGTAGTTTTATCAGTGCAAGGTGTTTCACCAGTTGAAACAGATATTTCATTTGAAGAACTGACATTTTCAACATCACTAGAAGATATGGCATTGTCATCAGTGTCAGTAGTACAAGGCTCAGTAATATTTGGATCAGCAATAACACCAGCAGATGTTAAATCTTTAATAATGATAGCAAGTTTTTCAGAGTCGAATTGCCAATTATCAGGAACACCGTATCTTTTAAAATATTCTAAATATTGTGGTTTAATATTAATTTGAGATACTAGATCAACTTCAACCTTTGTATCAAAAAGAGCAAATTGTCTTTTTGCTTGAATTCTTACTTCCTCTAAGTAAGCTTCAAGTTTTTCATTATTATTTAAAATTTCATTATCCAATTTATAAAGCTCATTTAAAACTTCTAAATTAGTATACTCTTCATATAATCTAACACCTTTAATAATACCATCTAATGATTTGTAACCCCATGAAACATATCTTTTAAAACTTTTATATTGATTAATTGCATCCTCAGTCATATCTATAAAACATGTTGCACCAGGTGTAGTATTTAAAAAACTTTTAAATGCATCATTTTTAATTTCATAAATAGCAGAAGATAATTTTTCTTGTTCATCAAAGGTAAAATAAAGTTGCAATGAAGCAAAATCACCAGCTCTAAAATATTTTAAGTATTTTTCAAGATCATCTAAAACTTGTTTTTCTAGTAATTTAATATGAATAATATAAATATCATTAAGTCGCTGTTCATATAAGGGCATAACAATATATTGTCCAACATATCTTGTTAATGTTTTTTGTGAATCAAGACTATTCATATTTAATTGTTCAAATAAATTAGAAAAATTATCAGTAACACTAGATTCATTTGTTATTAATGTATTAAGAATTGTATCTAATTTTTGCCACAGTTGATTTTGACCAATAATAAAACCTTCTGTTACAACGCCATCAGCAGGGTTAATATTTTGAATAGCATAATTTAAACTAACATCAACGGTAGAAAGTTTATCAATAATATATTGTGTATAATTATTAAAACTGATATCATAATTAACAATTTTATTTAGAATTGAATTTGTATTTTGAGAGAGATTATTATTAAAACTAATATCATAATCAACTAATCTATCAATAATATTGCATATAGCTGTATTATTACTATTGTTACTTATATCATTTTGTATTAAAGCATTATTAAATTTTTCTTCAGTTTCTAATAATTTAGTTATAACTGAAGTAACATTATCAGATATAGCTTTATTGCAACTATAATCAGATAAAATTAATTTATTTACAAGTGTTTCCATATTGTTAGATAAACTTACATTGTGGCTCAAATCATGTTCTAATAAAGCAAGATTAAAACTATTTTCAGTATCAATAAGTTTTTCAAAAAATCTAGTAGTTTTATTTGAAAGAGAGAGATTAAAACTATAATTAAGTTCAGCTAATTTTTCTAAGATATAAATATTATAATTATCATTTTTATTTAAATTATCTATTAATTGTTCTTTAATGCTTGTCTCATTATTACTTATAGTTTGCATTGTTACTTGATTTGCTTGGTTAAAACTATTATCAAGATTAATTAATTTTGTCATAATATCAGTTTGTGTTGAATTTAATTTTTCAATTAAACTGGTAAGTAATTGTCCATTAGTATTGGCTACATTTTCGGATGATTGTAGTATAGCACCGACTATATGATCAGTATTATCAGTAGAAATAGGATTATAAATATTTGTTTTAATTTGTCCCAATGTTCTATTTATTACAGAAAGTTGACTACTACTCATTAGAATATCTATAGATTAATTACGGATACTATTGTAAAGTTTTTCAAATTGTAATGTTAAAGAATAATTAGATTTAGAGAAGTCAACAATATTATTAAATTTATCTATAATTTTAAAATGAAGTTTTTTAATATTAACTGGGCCAAAATATTCACGTTTTTTTTCTAAAATAGAAGTTTCTCCTGAACTATTGATATATTGTACGTTATAAAAAGAGGTATCCATTTGAATTTTTGCTAATAAACACTTTGTGAGATACGAATTATTTGTAACAACATTTAAAGAATCTTTATAATTTCCAACAAAGTCATCAACGTATAAATAGTTATAGGTATTTTCAGAATCGCCATATGGAGCAATAGCTTCCATATATCCTAAAAAGTTAATTTCATCTCTACAAAAGCAATTATTAAAGTTAAACTTGGGTGTGATATTGGTATTATCTTTTATAAATTGTCTAAACCCTAAAATCCAACCGAGAGAATTTTCAATAATACAATTTGTAGGATTAAAATCTACAGAAAATTCTAAAGGTTTATAGTTTGAAGGATATATATTATACAAATCGTATGAAATATGATTAATACTGGTATCTATTAGCCCTTTTTCACCTGTAATATAATCATTTAAATTTAATTTTAGTTTATTTATTACAGATTTATTATTTTCTTCAGACCATGTTCTACCTTTATAAATATATTCTAATTCATCATATTCTCCGGTACCTGTTTTATTATTTAGTCCAGGCATCCTAAAAGTTTTCGTGGGTAATTTATTATCAGTAGGGGTTATCAATGTATTTGAATCTTGTTGATAAAATAAAACAGACCAATTTATACACTCAATTAAAGTTTTAAATCTAAAAAAAAATTTTCCATTAGATGATTTATCAATATCAAATTTTATAAAAGAGAAAGAGTTTCGTTGAACATCTAAAGCACTTTGTATAGTTGCTACTATTTCAGAAAAAGTAGGAGAGCCTTCTGGTATAACTATTTCTAAAGTTTTTGATGTCTGCCATACATTAATAGTGTTTCCAGAATAATCAAAACCATTATGCATAGTGATTATCAACCGATTATTATTTTTTTTTTTTGAAAAAAGTTTAGAATTTTTTGGTATCTCAGCATTAATTAGTTTCATACTTATAACATTTTCGATAGGATTTGGTAATTCATAAACAAAGTCGGTACTTTCAGAATATGTTTTTTTATTCCTAAATGTAGTATCAATGCATAAAATTTCCGATGTTATTTTTTTATCAATTGGGTTTAATATACCTTTTGGATATTTTAAAGGTATTGTTGAATAAGTATTATTTTCATTAATTTCTGGAGAGGGGTGCATTAATTTTGTATCTTCAATCGTAGAATTAACATTTTTAAAAATTATTGGAGTTTTTTTAAAAACTCTATTTTTTTTTTCATCTAAATTATTTTTTTTTAAAAATGTGAAAAGTTTATTAAAAGCATTATCAAAAAAATCTTTTAAACTTAATTTCATATTTTCATCTTGAATTCTCTCTAAAGATTTACATTTACTTTTATATTTTTCAAAAATTTCTTGTTCGCTATCTTTTTCAGAACAACTAAATAATCTTAAAATATCATAATTATTATATTTATCAATGTCAAGATCTAAACTACCAGACATTATCTTTACTAATAATAATTATTAATTTATTATTTTTAATTCATATAATTTATTAAATATATGAATTTAGATTAGATAAATTACAATGGTCTTGTATCAGCACCTTCAAGATGAATCTTAACTCTGTATGTAACATCTCTGATATCATTGTTACCTGGTAAGAATGAACCGAAACGATCGGCACCGAGGCCAGAAATCGGATTTCCAGCTGCACCATCCTCACTCGCTGGTACTGCATCAGGACCTGTGTTAGTAGCTCCTTTTAATGTAAGATTAAATTCAATAACATCTGAATGAGCAATAGGAACATCAACCCATGTATCATAATCTGCTGTATCAAAAGAAGCACCATCGAGAACACCTGCACAATTTCCACCACTGGGTCCAAAACGTTTAAATACACCATTTGCAGAATTATCTGAAAGATCGGCAAAGAATCTATTTCTTAACCTTCTTCTATCGTCAGTAGATAATGTAGCGCCACCGGCAACACCACCATCGTCATCAAGCAAGGCCTTAACAAGTTTTGTAGCAATATTATCTCCAGTAGTATTATATTGTTGATCAGAAGAAACTAGTATAGTATGTATTGCCAGCCATGTCTTGAACTGAACACCGGCAATTCCCGAACTGTTGCCGGTGGAGGCGCCGCTATTGTCGGTTTCCTGAACTAGATGAGATAACATATTACTTAAGTTGGAAAAAAGACCAGCACCACCAGCACTACCTGTCAGCTCTTTCGCGACGTAGTTCATGTAGTGTTCGGCAGCTGAATAAGTTTGTCCCGAGACACCTGCCAAAAGTGGCATATTATTGAAAGGTGCGCCGCCGGACAAATCTTGGTCAGTTACAATGCCTCTCATAATATTAAGTTCAGTGGGCCAGAAACCACAACTAGACATTTGATCAGTTGTTGAGGCGTCTAATAATACTCTACCATTGTTCTGAATGCTTGTATTGTTAGTGGGAGTCTTGTGGGTTTGATTGCATCTGCCTTTGATATCATTTGTTTCACCAATATTAATTCTATTACTAGAAACATCAAAAGATGGTGAAATATCTTTAAGACTAAATTGGAATAAACCAGCCCAACCACCTACACCATGCGAACCTTCATATTGAGCGCCGCCGCTTGCTGACAATGATTGTGGATTTGTTGCTAAATTCGTTCCTCTAACTTTTGAATCCATTCCAAAGTCGCTCAATCTCCAAACAAGTTCAACGACACCATCTGTTGCGTCAAGTGCTTCTAAATCTGCGGCAGTAAATAATGGAATTTTTGACATTGCTGCATTAACATTAAGATCTTTTAATGCGAATGTGATACCTTTTACAGAGGCATCAGCAGTAGGCGCAACTAACGTAGGGACATCGTACCCAGGGTACTGTTGTCTATTGGTAACATCAATATTACTCATTATAAATTAGTATAATAAAAAAAAATTACAAAAAAGAATAACCCTAAAGTATTATAATTTATAATACGCATATATATATCAATGTTTTTATACCCATGTTTATATATATTTTAAATATTGTTTAAATTTTAGACACAAAGGCGTAACAAAAATATGAATATATATTTTTAGTATAATATAATTTAGTTTAACACCACAGATAGTAACAAAAACATCAACAAAGAAATATTTAATTAAAAAATACATTTATTACTCATTGTGGTGCGGATATTATAATTAATTTAAAAAACTATATTTTAAAAAACAATAAAAAAACACTATACTTAAAAAAAGACACTATACTTAAAAAAAGACACTATACTTAAAAAAAGACACTATACTTAAA
>VMHT01219894.1_pt1 | contig 12435 bp, 10 predicted proteins | sample 4693611 | NCBI WGS metagenome assembly VMHT01 (sample SAMN12280063, study PRJNA550983) | marine metagenome | isolation source: seawater sampled from same location over 5 years 0.02-0.2 micron viral filtrate | place: USA: collected off the coast of southern California halfway between the port... ...
GTTTGAGCCACTGTAGAATTAACCGTGGAGTTAGCTGTCGAAGTAGTCGTGTTAACATTAGTATTACTGTTAGTATTGTTATTAGTATTAGTACTTGTATTAGTATTGATATTAGTATTTGTGTTGGTATTTGTATTAGTATTTGTATTAGTATTATTATTTGTATTTGTATTAGTTGTTGTTGTCGTATTTGTCGTACCTAAACTATTCTGTTCACAATACTGTGTACCTGCTGTACAGTCTCCTGTTTGCGTAGCGTTTAAACTGCCCACCAAGAATAAACTTAACCCTATAATTATACCCTTTTTCATTTTAACCTCTTATTATTTTTCTCTTTGTACACCCTTCATCTTTTCATATGACCTTAAGCCTCCGAGTCCTAGCATTCCCATAAGAATTGTAGACAACTGTGAAAATTCAAAAGTTGGCATAGGAGTTTCTACTCCTGCTAGTACTAAGATAAAAGATAATATTGGTGAAAGTATAAAATGATAGGCAAGAGCAACACCACAAGTCCACCCAACAAAAGGTCTCCATCCTGCAACAAACATACTTTGATGAGCTGCTTCTTGTTTGTTTAATTCTATTTGTGCTAGGTTAGCTGAATGAAAAGCTGTCTTAAGCTCATGCTCTAATTTAGCCTTCAAATCTTTATCAGCTACAAATTTGTTAAGTACTGTACCTGCTACACCTACTATTGATTCTGCTATTGCCATAATTATTTCTCCGGTTCAAAGTGTAAACTTTTTGTTAATATATTTTCTAATGAATCTACTATAAATTCTGGAGCATCATCTTCTTCCAGTAAATCATTATCTAAACCTAGCATATAAAGCTCCATTAAGTCTTCATATACAGTTCTAAATTCTTCACGTTGAATCCAAGGTGAGTTGTTTTTAGTACGACAACGACAGTCTATTCTATAAGCTCTATCTAAATCTTTTTCTCTATATAATATCATTAGTAACTCCAGACACGAGGCGAAGCTCTTGTTTCATCCATGTCAAGATGAATAAATCTAGAACCAACATCACCTTTTTGTGCTACACCTATTCTTTGTACTCCGTGTTTTAAAGCTACTTCAATAACTTTAAAAGCTTGTTCTCTGTGGACAAGTATATCTACTGCTTTACCAGAAGCATGTGCTCCCGGTCTAGACTTCTTAGCTTCTATAGGATGTTCTGGAGAACGATAAGCACTCGTAACAACAAAACCAAAAGCACACTCTTCTCTAATAGCTTCTAAGACTTTCATAAAGTCATCATCCATATTACATTCGCCAGTGTGTCGGCATTTTAATTCGTCTTCGGTAAAGTATTTATACATTGTATTTCTTTTTAAAATCTAATTTGTCAGCCTTACCACCATCTTGATAAGTTTTTCTAGTTTTTAATTTGTTTAGTAGTCCACCTCGGTTTAAAGGTTTTCTTGCTTGTTGTCTAGCTTTTAAACTATCTAGTACTGTTTTTCTTTCAATTAATTTTTCTTCTTCATACTCTCTTATAATAGAGTCTGCAATAACTGGTGAAACAGAAGCATAAGGCTCACCGGTAAAAGGGTCAACACGATTTTCAGGTTCTGATTTTACATCAGACACACCTTCAACTTTTCCTCCTAGAAATAAATTACTTCTAATGTTACTTTTAATATTACTTTTTATATTTCTACTACTAGAGTCTTCTTCTCCTTGAATAGTTTCTGCTGTTCCAGTTATAGCTTCATTAACACTTTTATCTATTTTTCTTGCTCCTTCTAATATAGGAGTATAAGGGTCTAAACCTGTAAGATTTTTTATAATATTCTGAGTACCTATAAGAGGAGTTTTTCTTGCAAAAGTTTCAGTAAGTTTACCATACATTAAAAGGTTAACAGCATCTGAAACTGTAGGTCCAGCTAAGTTTGATAAAGCAGCTACTGGATTTTTATTTCCATCAGCAACAGCTTCCGTATATCTAAACCCTGTTTCAAATGGACCCATTAATCCAACTCTTTGAAAAGCTTCAGCTATTGTTAAATTAAAATTATCATCATCAAACATTTCTGCTTGTTTTTCTTCAGAGCTTCTGTAATAGTTAGTAGCTAATGCAACATTAGTAGCCATCACAGTAAAAGCAGCTATTTTAGGAGCATTACTTAAAGGATTAGTTATTGTATCTCTTGCAAAGTTTTTTAATACTGTGTTTGAAAAAGCAAAAGGATATCTTAAAAACTGAGTAAGAATATCAAATTTAGGATTGGTCATGTATGTAGGTATTCTAGCTCTTTCTCTAGTAGTAGGAAGTATTACACTATTAGTAAATCTACCAGCTCCTCTTACAAGTTGATTATTATAAAAAGTATCTGTTTGTTTTGCTCCAGCATCTAACCATTTTAATCCATCTGCAATATCTATATTTAAATCAAACAATTCACTTTTTAATCTTTGAATTTGTAACAGTGGATTTTCTTTTGAGCCAGAAAAAAGTTCTGCTAATCTACTTTTATCTTTTACATCATCTAAAGCTTTTTGAGCTAGTTTAGTTTCATCTAATACATCTATACCTTGTTTAGTTAAAACATTTAATTTTTCTAAGTTGCCTCTTATTAAATCTTTTCCAGTAGAAAAAGCTGAAAGCTGTATTGTTTTTGTCCAAGGAGTAAGTAAATTTAATCTATAAAATGCACGAGCAACAGACTTTGTAATGTTATTTTGCATACCTTCACCTGCTAATCTATTAGTCATGTCTGACATAGATTCATCAACAGCTATCATTACACTTCTCATTTCTTTTCTAATTTGAGTATCACTTAAATTATATTTTTTACCAATTAACTCTCCTGTTTCATCTACTAATATTTTATGACCATTTTTTATTGCATCAAGAGCACCTTTAACAGCACTACTAGGTTTAGCTTTTGTAAGAGGTATAAAAGCTTCTGTTAAAGAACCTATAGTAGCAAGAGGTAAATAAGCTACAGCATTTGCTAGTTTTGTAGCATCATACAAACCTTGAACTATATCGCTATTATAAGATTTATCTTTACCAGTTACAGACCTATATAAATTTACTAAGTCTATTTTTTGTTTTTTTGTTAGTCCTTTTCCTCTAACATCTCTTAATTCTTTATCTATAACATTTACATATCTTTGTTCAAACTGTGTTTCACTGCTTAGTCTAAAACCCAGTAGCCGTCCATCTTCTGTTTCTCCTGTTATTCTTACTGGATTAGGTAATAAAAAAGTTCTTTGCTCTTCAATTATTTTAGCAGAGTTAAAAGCATAATTAGTTACTACTTCTGTTAAATCATTATTTAAAAATTCTTCAAAAGCGTTATCATCTAAATTTTTAAAAGCTCTTGATTGCGTAAGTAAGTGTGCATGAGCTGAATATAACTCATCATTTTTATTTAACATTGCATCAACGATATCTCCTACATTGTCTGGAGTAACACCATCTACTTTTTCATCTAATAGTTTTCTTTCAAAGTTTTGTCTGTTATCTTCAATAGCTTTTCTATTCCAAGAACGAGTAAAATAATTTGGAATTGGATGTGGTTTTAATCCAGCAGCTGTAGCATCAGTAACTATAGTATCAAAAAATTTTCTAAACTCTACAGCTGATTCCTGTACTGCTTTACTATACTTAGTAGGACTATCTCCTCTTAATATACGAATAACATCTATTTCATCTTCAGGTAATATTTTTCCTGCTTTATATATTGGAGCTAATGCTAAGTCTCTGTTCGCTATATAAGTACTTCTAAGAAAATCTAAATCTTCTCCATAAGAAAAACCTAATCTTTTTGTAGATAGTGTAGTAAACTTTTTTTTAAAATCATCTGTAAATTTTTGTCCAAGTTCTTTAGCAGTTGGAGAATATTTAGCAACAGTTTTTAAAATAGAATTAGCATTTCCAAAACTTAATGCTAATGTTTTATCTTTAGCTATTGATAATTTATATAAAAGTTCACTTCCTGCTTCTTTACGATACTCGTCATTACTAAATAAACGACTTGACTTATCTTGATATATAGCAGAACGCTGTGCTAAATTACCAAACAACCCACCAGTTAAAGCACCTAATGCAGTACTACCAATTAATTCAGGAGCAGAATACATTTTTCTCAAGCCAACATTTAATTCTGTGTTTTGTCTAAAATGATTATCTAAACCTGTCCATGCTCCTACTTCACCAGCAGAAACAGCAGTTGTTGTTCTTATTTGTTTTTTAGCTGCAGTTTTTAAATTAGCTTTTGTTACTTCTTTAGCCCCAGCTAATGCAGCAGTTGTTACACCTTGTCTAGCTGCTAAAGAAGTTCCTCCAGTAACAGGAGTCAAAAGAGCAGCAGCAATTAAAGTGGGGTCAGTAACCATGTCTACGGTACTATCTTTAATAAGTTCAAAGTATTGTTTAAGACTTCCCATATCAGAGTTGTCAAACCTAGAACGAAGATAAGCGTAGTCTTTTTTTTGTTGCTCAGTAAATTTTTTACTTTGCATAGCCGTATTCATGCCACTAAATAAATTAAAATCAGAGTCTCTTAAATATTCAAAAACATCACTAGAGTTTTCACCAACAGAGTTTAAAAATCTTTCAGCAGTTTCTTGAAAATTTTCATCTTTTTCAAGTTCATCTAAAGTAGTTTTTTTAAAACTTGTACCTGTATATCCAGAAGTACTATAGTTACTAGCATTCATATTTTTATATATTTCTGGATTAAATTTAAAATCGGACACTACTTACTCTCCTAATAAATACCCTAAACCAATAGCTGCTCCCGTACCATAAACTCCTTTACCTTTTAAATTTTTACTATAACCAGCTATTCTACTACCACTTATTTTAGTTATATTGTTTAGTAATTTTGTACTATCTAAAGAAGTTCCTTTTGGATTTATAGATTTTATAACAGCAACTTTCCAAGCTGGTAAAGACTTTAAATATTTATCTAAACTTTTTTGATTTTTAAATCCTAGTAAAGGTCCTTTTTTAACTTTTTCAAAAGATTCTGTAATCCATTGTTTTGCTTTAGGAGACTGCATAAATTTTGTTGTTGCTGCACGAACTGCTACTTTTCCACCTAATTTTAGTAAACCATATCCCGGAATTAACCAAGTAGCATCAACTAAATCTAACTTATCACCTAACATAAATTCAGTTATATTTCCTAAAACAGGAACATTATTAACACTTTGTAAAAAAGATTCTTCTTCTTCTTTTATAATTTTATTTTCTTCATCTGCAGTTATTTCTGTAAAAGTTGTGTCTACAGTTACTGTTCCTTTAGAAACTTCTTTTATTATTTCATTAAGTGCTTCTTTTTGTTCTATTTGAACATCTTCAGTTGTAGAACTTTTATTAATATTTTCTATAAGCGTGTCTTTAAATTCTATAAGTGATGCTGTACCTTTAGAATCAAAAATATCTTTTACATATATTTTAGTTCTTGATGCCATAATTTCATTTTGATTTTCGGTTCCACCTAATAATACCTTATCAATATCAAATAAAGAAGGTGTTGCTTCTATATCTTCTATTGACAAACCGTTTTGTAGTTGTGCAAAAACAAACTTAGCAGCTTGAGAATTAGAAATACTTTTACGAGTTTGAAGTTCATAAATTTTTCTACCGTAAGGTGCAGCTAAAGTTGGATTCTTTTCTAACTCTTTAAAAAGTTCTTTATCAGTATTTTTAGATATACTTTTTAATAAAGAAATACCAGCTTCTACTTCTGCTTTAGCTTGAGGAGTTCCGTAATTAATAGGTTCTTTTTCTGGTTGGCTTTCGTCAGCTACAAATTTAAAATTTACTGGTAGTCCTGCTTCATTATATTCTTGCCAACTAGTTCCTTGTACGTCTCCTTGTTTGTCTTTTTTAATTGAGCCTTCAACTATTGCTCCTGATATTAAACCATCTTCTTTAGCTATTCTAATTTTAGTTAAAAGCTCTTTTAAATTTAAACTATCATCAATAGGTTTTACAGCTTCTTTATATTCTTGTATGCTATCGTATAAAGGAGAATTATAAATTATATCTTTTTGTTTTTTATTTTTTGCAGCAATAGTAGCAGGAGTTTCTGATTTAAATACATTTTTAATTGATTTAGTTGCTGCTCCAAATATACTTCTAGGATTATTTTGTTTAGCTATTACATCATAATTTTTTACAAATTCTTCATACGAAGGAACTTCTGATAATTCTTTATACATCTTATCAAATTCAGGAACTAAAAGTTTTGCTCTATCTTCTGCGTTTTTAGTTATATATTGTTGTAGTTGAAATCTGTTTAATGCAGGAAATTCTTTTTGAATATCTTCTTGAGTTTGATTAATAATATAATCTTTAATATATGTTTCTTTATTAGGAGCATTTTCATAACCTTTTAATTCTTCTCTTTTAATTTCAAGATTTTTTGTATAGTTCGTATAAGCTGCTTTTGCTGGAGCATTGTTAGCATCTAAAGTATCTGCTCTTTGATTTATAAGAAAATTAATTCCTTTAACTGCAGTATCAGCTATTAATAATTTTTTAGCAAAGTCTTCTTGGTCTTTAATTGTTTTTGCTCTTCTTTCTCTGCGTTCTTGGAATACTTGTTCTCCATAAGCTACACCACCATCACCGTACATTTCATCTGTCATAATCTTATCCTCTCTCTAGTAAACTTTTAGGTTCTTCTTCTTCTTGCATAGGCTCTTCTACAGGCTCTGCTGTTCTAGCCATTAAACTTTCAGGAACTGGAGTACTTTCTATTTGTTCAATAACATTTGTAGGTACAGCTCCTGCTGGTATATTTTTACTTTCTCCTACTTTAGTCTTAACTGTTTCTGCAATGTTTTTAGCTTTTTCTTCTAGGATATTTATTTCATCAGAATCACCACCTTGAAGTTCTTCAATTTCAGAATCACCAGATAGTCTATATTCAATATCAGCTTTTTCACACAAAGCCATTAAAACAAACATTAAAGGTTCTAATAACATTAACATTAAATCAGGATTCCACTTACCTTCTCTAAAGCCAACATAGCCTATTTGTACTGCAACATCTGAAATAGTTGCTCCTTGTCCTATACCAACTACAATGTTAGTAAAATTTTCTTCAACTAATAATTCACCAACAGTATAATCTAAAGCTTCTTTAAAATTTACAAACTCTGGAGGTTGTTCAAAAGGTCTTCGTTGTTCTGGAGAACTAGTCAATGATTGACCGGGAATAGGTCTACCTGCATTTACTAATACATCTATACCTTCTTGGTTATATTCTTCTAGTGGTAATTGTTCTGCCATGTTTTATCTCCTATGTAGTATTACCCATACATTGATTGCCCAAACTGATTCATATAATTATTATAATTAGCACTAGGGTCTATTGATTGACTTATATCAGCAGCGTTACTATAATTATAACTCATCCATGAATTACCGTTTGAAGATTGCATAGTATTAAATGTATCATAAACTGAATAATCTCCTGCATAAGAAGCACTAGACATGTTAGCTATGTTATAAGTTTTACTAGTGTAATCTGGAAGCTCTCCTCCTAAACCTTCATAAAGTTCTTCTTGAAACCTTTGTGCAATAGCTAGTTTACCACCAGTTTCTAAACCCCCTACAGTAACATCAGCAACAGTATCTGCTAAACTAAAGTTTTCAATTTTTTCTGTTACGTTAGTTCTAATTTTACTTTCAGGATTAAAAACATTAATATCTTGCAGTTGTCGCTGTGCCCAATTTTTAGCCTCTGCAAAAATTCCTGTAGGTGTTTTTACAATTTCTGGTCTTAAATCTAAGTTAGTAAATTTTAAATCATTTACTTGTGAAGGACTATATAGTTCATTACTAGGAGTTTTAAACAAACTATCTGAACTTGTAATTTTACTTCTTCTAGCTGCTATTTTATTCTGACCACCAGATAATAAACTGTCAGTTTCAACAACAGGAGCAGTAACAGCTTCACCGCCTATTGCTTTTGAACTATCTTTTAAAGAATTTTCAACTCCTGCTTTAAAACTTCCTTCACCTGAACTAGGAATAGACTCCCATGCTGCTTCTTCTGCTAAAAAGTTATTAGCTAAAACAGTATCGTTTGTAACAAATCCTCTACCTTTTATAAAATTACCTGTTCTTTCTAAACCTGCAGAAATAGTATCAGCAATTCCAGTGTAAACATTTTGAACAAATGTACCAGCTTTATGTACTAAATCTAAACCGTGACCTAAAGCTTTAGAACCCCATCCAGCTTTTGAAATAAGATTTTGAGACCAAGTACCTAGTTTACCTAAAGCACTAGTCGCAAATCCATTTAAAGCTCCGAAGGCATAGGGCATTAGAAACATCATTCCTATCTGACCTAGTACTCCAAACTTGTTAAAAAATTTAGTAACGGGTTTAAAAAGTTTAGCTATAGGCTTAACTATTTTTTTAGCTATTTTTTTAACTCCTTTCCATATTTTACTTAAAAATCCCATAATGTTTCTCCTTGTTTTTAACTTTCGTAGTCGTTACCATTAAATATTAAATCTACAGTACCTTGTATATTTTGAAAATTAGTAGACCAGTTTCTAGCAATATCTCCTTCGGTACTTGCTGCAGCTACCATAGCATTCATTTTTCTATCAGCTGTACTGTTAGCAAATTTAAAATCGTAGTCAGCTTGGTCTCTTAATTCTTGCCATAAAAATGCTTGTGCTTCTTTAGATAACTGAAAAGCATTTGCAACATTTTGTTGATTGACTGCATTTTGTGCAGCTGTGTTTGCTAAATTAGCTTTTCTTCTCCAGTCAATATTAGAGTTAGCTACAGCTTGAGCATTGGCAGCATTCCATTGGTCTCTATTAAAATCCATTTGCTCGTTAAACTGTGCTACTTGATTTACTATGGCTGCGTTTGCTTTATTAACATCAACAACTCTTTGAGCATCTCTAGCAGCTGCAGCATTTATAGCTTGAGCATTAAATTGAATATTAGCATTATACTGACTTGCATTATATTGGTCAATCTGTGCAGCTAAACTAGCCATGTATTGATTAGTTTGATTTTCACTAGTAGCGTTAAACTGAGCAGCAACATTAGCAGCCGATTGATTACTCAACAAAGTTTGTTGTTGTTGTTGAGCTGTTAAAATATTAGCTTGTTGAGTTGCATTTAAGTTTGCTAAATCTGTTTGTAAAAAAGCTTGAGCATTAGTTATTGCTAACTTAGTAGTAAAATCTGCTTCAGCTAAATTAGCTTGTGACATTAGTACAGCATTTTGAATTGTTGCTTGTTGGTCATTACTTGCTTCGGTAAGTGAAACAGTTTGTAAAAATTTACTATTAGATAATGCTGTTTGTTGGTCAGCATTAAACTGAGCTATGTTTAATTGGAATACTTTATCAGCGTTACTTAAAGCTGTTTGTTGTCTTAGTTGTGCGTTTGCTAATTCTTCTTGAGCTATTAAAGTTTTTTCTTGAGCTACCGATTGTTGGATAGCTTGAGCATTTGCTTGAGCTATTGGAATAGATGATTGAATAATAGCATTAACTAAATTATCTCGACCAACACTAGAAGCTTCTAAACCTCGTTGAGCTAACATTTGTTCTACCGCAGCTACTGCCGGACTTGCCCATGTAGGTATGTTACCATCTTGAATACCTGCTAGTAGTGAATCTATTTGATTACTAACTAAAGCTTCTTCTGGTAAACCTTCTATAACTCCTCGTTGTGCTTCAGTAAAATCTGTAAGTCTATCTTCTAAAGCTTCTGGATTTTCTCCTAAAGCAGTAATAGCATCTTCATCTAACCCAGCAGTTCTTAATTGTTTCTTAGCTCTACTGACTCTTGCTAAAGTTGTACCACTTGCTTGAGCAGCTGTAGCCATAGCTTCTGGACTAAGCACACCAACTACTCTATCAGTAAGTGCACCTTCTTGTATAGTAACATCAGCACCTTGTATAGTAGGTACTCTAGCTACTCCAGCTGTAGTGGCTAATGCATCATCATCTACTGTTGTTTGTGCAGCAGTTACTGTAGGAGCTGTAGTAACTTGCTCTGCTGTCATAGTTCCAGCAGTAATTGGGGCTGGAGCAGCAACTGTATCTATATCAGCTACTGTAGAAACTTGTTCAGTTGTTGGTTGAGCAATAGTAGTAGCTTCAGCTCCTCCGGTAGGTTGTATAGTTTGAGCACCAACTGTAGTTCCTTCTAAACCAACTTGAGCAACATTAGCTGTAGGTATATTTCCAATATCACCAGCAGCTATTTGTTCTGCTTGTGCACCTGTTCTTTCTATTCTACTTCTTCTATCTGTTGCCATAGTTTTTCTCTCTTCTTCTGCTGCTAGTTGTTCTGGTGTTTTAGGTGGTGATGTATTAAGGTTAGAGTCTGTACCTAAAATATTAACTGGTGGAACAAAACCGGGGGAACTAATATTTAGATTTTGTAAATAATCATCATAAGCTTCTTCTGCTGCATCCATTAGGTCATTTCCACTAAGATTACGTTCATTATTCTTATAATCTAGAATAAACTCGTCTTTAGTTTTAACAGGGTGATAACCACCATGTTCAAATTTAACTCTACCACCTTCACGATAATCTTGTCGTACTGAACTAGTACCTGCTCTATAACCTTTACGTTTCTTCATAACCTATTTTACTTAGCCTCGAAGAGTTTGTCAAGTTTTTCGTCTAATTTATCTAGCCTATCTAAAAGGTCTCTCATAACTGCTCTAGACTCATTTTTAGTTACATACTCTCTAGCAATTTCTTCTCTAGTTTTATTTAATAACACATCTAACCTTTTAGCTTCTTTAGCATTCTCTCTGATACTGTAAAGCACTGGTGCAAGTATTAGAGTTATGAATGCGTTCCATATTAAATAAGATGAAAGTTCCATAGCTTATTAATTTGCAGCGATGTAAGCTTTACCATCTGTAACAGCTGTTGTATAAGATGATTTATCATCTGAACTACCTGCTACATCTGGAGTTTCATCATCACTATCAACAGGTGCATATTCTAAAATAACTTCTAAGTGGTCTACATTTCTTTGAACCATTTCATTTATTTCAGCCTGTGTCATTCCTTCAACATCCCAACTTCCAGCTTTAACATCGTTAATTAATGTTACGCTATCTGTTGCTGCTGTTAGTACTTCTGATACTGTTGTCATTTTATTCTCCTTTTGAGTTTAGTTATTGTTGTAATTCATCAACTTTCGCTGATAATTCTTGGATTGCTTTTACTAGAATTGGTATTAATTTACTGTACTGTAATCCCATTTGTTTACCATCATCTGTGTGGCTAGAGATTAAGTTAGTTTTATTATCTTTGTTATATCCTGCTGCTATTTCTAGTGCTTCTACTTCTTGAGCTTTAAAACCTATATCTAACCAATCTTCTTTATGAGTTCCGTCTGGTGTTTGAGCAGCTAAATCATAATCATCAGCAGTCTTATCACCATACTTAGAACGCTTATCCCATTTATAAGTAACAGGAGCTAAAGCTTTTACAAAATCTAAACCTAAGTCTAGAGCTGTAAAGTCTGTCTTATCTCTTGCATCAGAGGCTACTGTCCAGTCTACTTGTATATGAGCTTCAGAAATGTTTTCGTCACCAAGCACAATTTCATTACTACCTGTAGTTATACTACCACCCGGACTTCCTGCTCTTCCTGCATCTTTTCCTAAAAACAAATTGTTTTGACCGCTAGTAACATCAAGACCAGCAACTCGACCAACAGCAGTATTTCCTGCACCAGTACACACAGGCAAAGCTGATTCACCTATAGCGACATTATTGTCTCCGCAGTTTGCACTTAATGCTCCATATCCTAATGCTGTATTTTGAAAACCATCATCAGTAGCATCTCCAGAAAGACTACCTATAAATGTATTTCTGTAACCTGTAGTTAACGCTGAACCTGAACTATTCCCAACTGCAGTGTTGTCATCTGCTGTAGTGTTTGCAGACAAAGAGCCTTGCCCAACTGCTACATTACTAGCACCTGTCGTGTTTGCTAATAAAGCATTACCACCAACAGCAGTATTATTATGTGCTGTGGTGTTTGCACTTAAAGCATTATAGCCTAAAGCTGTGTTCGCATTACCTGTGGTATTAGCATCGGCAGAGCCTTTACCTAATGCAACATTTTCTGTTCCTGTGGTGTTTGCTTTTAAAGAATTTACACCAACTGCAGTGTTGTTTGAAGCTGTAGTATTTGCATACAATGCTGCATACCCTATTGCAGTATTACTACCACCTGTGGTATTTGTATCCAGAGCTTCAGCACCAATAGCTGTGTTAAGACTAGCTGTAGTATTTGCTGTTAATGCTAATCTACCTAATGCTACATTTGAAGAACCTGTAGTGTTTGCTCCTAAAGAATCATATCCTATTGCAGTATTGTTATGTGCTGTTGTGTTAGCATCTAAGGAATTTGTACCTAATGCTGTATTAGAAGCACCTGTGGTATTTGC
>VMHT01172788.1_pt1 | contig 12434 bp, 18 predicted proteins | sample 4693611 | NCBI WGS metagenome assembly VMHT01 (sample SAMN12280063, study PRJNA550983) | marine metagenome | isolation source: seawater sampled from same location over 5 years 0.02-0.2 micron viral filtrate | place: USA: collected off the coast of southern California halfway between the port... ...
GGTGACCTTCAAATTCAGCTGGGACTGCCTTTCGAACAATGGATGACGAGATGTCGGTTGGGGCCTCTACATACAATGTGGGCCCCATGGTCCCTATCCTAAAATCATATACATAATTTGGACTAATTTCTATAGTTGCTTTTAATATGATCTCGTCTTTGTACAAAACTACTCTTTTCTTCGACGTCGAACTTTTTTATGAAGTTTTTCAAACAGGAGCTTTTTCCAAAGAGTCCCCTCAACTTCATCTGCTGGCATATCCAATGAGTACAAACCAGCGAGAATTAACCTTATCTCCCTATTAGAAAGATAAACAGTTTTAAGAAAGGGAGGGATCCTTTTTTCACTCTCATTTGCCATACAACACTCCATACTAATTATCTTACAGAATAGGTATCTTCTTGTAAAGTTTCAAATTCTTTAGTATATTGCTTCACGGCTTCATACAATAAAACATTGGCTGCTTGAGAGGTGTTGAGACAAAATCCCACTCCGGGCATTTCAATATATACTATATCGGAGTGAAGAAGTATCTCGTTAGGAACTCCCCCTTCTTCGTTACCCACAACCAAACAAATGTGGCGGCTAAAATTGAAATCATAAGAAGAAAAAGGTCTTGCCGCCTCCACCAATTCAGCAGAGACAATTTGAGTACCCTCAATTTGCATTCGAGTAAGGAATTCTGACGGGCTAGAAAATTGTTCAATCTCCACATAATCAACTAAACTTCCGGAAGAAGACTTTATGCGACTGCGTTCAGGAAGGTGCCCAATAACATAAAGCTGTTCTGCACCAAAGCAAGCAGCACTCCTAATAAGATACCCAAGGTTATCATCGACGCGGAAATTAATAGCACAGAGGCTAATTGGATATTTCTTGGCACCTTTAAGTTTTTTATCATAACGTTCTCTTCGGGTCTCTGTTCTCACTTTTTACGTCGCTTGCCGGGTCGTTTACTTTTCTTTGCTTTTTCAAGGGCGGCCGCAACTTTAGGATCAAGACGTGCTTTAACAGCAAAATATCGATTTGTTGAAACTCCTTGATAATGAACCTTTACTTGGAGTGTTTCATCAAGCAATAACTCATTACGCTTTTGATCGGCTTCCTCAAACGTTTCACACTTTGCAACTGTTTTCCAGGGGGATCCTCCAACATGAGGAGACTTTTCATTCTTCGACAGCGACTTTTTTCTTTTCATCCTGGGCATTTTTTCCATAGAGTAACACTTGCTAGCGGCCAGTGTCGCTCCCTTCCTGTTTCTATTGCTTTTATTATACACAATGTGTAGGTTCTGTCAACTACTAAACCAACAATTTTTTTTGGCTCGTCTAAGTGTTTAAAATCTTTTGTGTTATCGCAAATGACAATGTCACCAATCTCAATCTCTGGTTTTTCACTTACAATTGTCTCCATTTTTCTAATATGGAGTTACCTATATTTTAATCCTTCAACATCCCAGCCTCCCTGTGTCCATTTGGAGTTCATAAGATGATTAATTTTATCATAATGAAGATATCCCAAGGCATGCCCAATTTCGTGCTCTAGCACAGTTTCTCTGACCTCATTCCGTAAATAGATAATGGCCCAATCAATTTTATTTGTGTCCAGATCGACATAAAAATGAGTCACAGCTAAAGATTCTTCACTTAAATTAATCCCTTGCGCCACTAAACGTACTATGATATATCCAACGGGGCTTGTTTGAGAGCACTTATTCAAAGGGTCATGATTATACTGTGTGGTATAAAATAAGTGACCTAGTTTTTCCCAAAAAGTTACAGCGCTATGAATTTGTTCTTCAGTGACGGGGGCATATTTACAAACCACAATTGTGGGCGTTGATTTCCAGAGTGCTACACGATTAGGCTCTCTTTCAATTGCCGGCAATATAACAAAATTGGACGAGTATTCACTAGCCTTGGCCGGGGTGATTAACAAAAACAGAACACACAGAAGAGCTCTAACAATAGTTTTCATATACACTCTATTTAGTCGTTGAGAAGTATTTTATAATAAACTATTCCTGTTACTATTTCGTAATACCCTCCCTTTTCTATTACCAAAGACGCCATTTTGTGGTCTCCGATATCGGGGCGCCAGATAACTTGAAGTAAGCGAACACTAATATCCCACTCCCAATCGAAGCTGTTTCCTTTTTTCGTGTCTTCTTTAAGATGGAGACACTCAAATTTATCTTCTGTGAGATAGGTTATTAAATTGTCGTATGCCCCTATGCCACTCTGTAAAGTCAGATTTTCCCCACAGAAAAAGAGATCCATTGGTACAGCATGCTGCAGCACAAAAAATCCAGAAACTAAATCTGTTTCAACATATTGAGAGCACCTCCACCTAGGGTCTCCATCGGCCGGGTCGCTCCAGATACACTCCATCTGAAAATACTCTTCCCCGTAATCGGGGGAAGGAGGCACTGACTCCTTTGTGCAGCCATTTAAAACTAATAAAAATAATAATATATAAACTTTATACACTCTATAGTAGATAGAAAAAAACTATAGATTTGTGTCAACAGTGTCAATTTCTACGTCGGCTGTCTCAAATAAAGACTTAATTTTGCCTCCAAATTGTACTGATATAGCAATGCAAATAACTGCTATAGCAACTAAAATAATAATATATTCGGTCATTCCTTGACCGGATTGGTCTTGGCGGTATCTAGATAAAAAATTGCCCATAATAGCACTCCTTAAAGTAACTACTACGGGCAATCTTGTTCAGTGTTGTGAGATTGTTATTGTTTTGTTACAAACTACATACAAACTCCTCTAAACTATAACACTCGCCACCTTGGCCACTATCGGCGCACTCTTCACCGCCCAGATTATCTGTGCTAAATGCCTCTGATGCGCACAAGTTGTCACCCGAACCAACCTGGACGATAGCGCTCGATCCGGCGGGGACCGCAGCACAGAAAGAGCCGTCACTATTCGTCAGCGTACTATAAACCCGGGTCGTAGGATATACGGGGTCATAAACTTCTACCAGAATATTGGTTGCAACCTCGCCGTTAATAACAACAGAGCCATGCGCACAACTGGTATTCCCATAAGACCTCAGTATGGCCACATTAGAGCAGCCACCCTGGCAATCTGGCAGACCGGGCTGCGCGTATAACCTAACCGGTTGGTATCCGATTTCATCAATTTCAGTTAATACAAAGATGTCGGTTGACTGGAATACAGGCACCGTTAAGCAGAAACTGCCATCGGAAGCCGTTGTGGCAACACCACCGTTAGGACTCACAACCTGCATGTCAGCGAGACCCGAGTTAGATGCATCAACAACAACACCCGAGATACACGTTTGGATATCAACAGGAAGTTCACCAAGATCAACACAAGACTGAGACCCAATACTGCAACTCGCTGTACCGCCAGGAACAGTTACCGGGTCAGTCCGCTGAGTGGCAGTCTGGCCGGCCAATGTATAAGAAATCTCCGCCCAAACCGTTTCTCCGTTTTTGACTTCAAGGCAGAAAGAACCCTCTTGGTCAGTTCTAGCAGTCGTAGTGGAAATATAAGTAATACCAACAGCTCGCACTGTGGCCCCACTTCGTGGGGTTCCCTGAACATCCGTCACAACGCCTGTTAGACAGCCGTGAGTAGATATAGGGCGATCGCAGTTCCATGTGGAGAAGTGAGGGGCTTCGAACTCCCAAACAAGCTCTCCGTTGAATTCAGCGACTGTACCAACTGTTTCTTCGGCCCACTTTCCCAAAGCTTCATCATAACTCCAAGCTGGGATTTCGTCCCCCACTGCTGGTGCGATCCCCAAATTTTGCACTGGGAGGCGAACTAAGGAAGGTGTACTCCCAAGTTGCAATTCTTCACCTGTAGGGGTCATCATATTAACTTGAACCATTCCAAAAGATTCTAAAACCTTATCTTCTCCCACACCATTAACGGCAGTAAAATCGCCGGGCGCAGCAAAAATTTCATTTCCACTATCAACATCAGAAACCAGATCAAAGACAGTTACCTCAACAACAACTGAGTCATCATATATCTTTCCCGAGCTATCAACAATATTATTTGATGGAAATTCAAGCTTTAACGCACTGTCATCCTCAAAACTATACCCATCGGAGGCTTCAAAATAAAGCATATGATCGATAAGCGCTAGCCGCTGAAGAACTGTGTTTTCAACACCTTCAAATATTTCTAAAGGTACACTCGACCGCGCATAAGCATTTTTTCTGAAAGAAACAATTGCTCGTTCGGTTGGGGTAACATTTTCTAACACAAAGTGACCGTTGCTGTCGGTGGTAGTGAAATAATCAGTATTTAAAAGAGCAACCGTTACTCCTTCTACAGGCTGTGTGTAAGCATCTACAACGATTCCAACTAATTTTGTTGTGGCCTCGGGCACATCGTCGTCGTCTCCTACAACATTATCTGTGCCATCGTTGTCGTTAGAAAGATTAACATCATCATCATTGACATAACCTTCTGTATTGCAACTCAAAACAAATAGCAGTGCAATAATTAAAGTGGCGATTGAGGCTGCCATGGACCTATTAATAGTTATCATATATCCTCCTAAGTTAATTGAATATGATTTTTTAAAAGTATACAGTAAAATTAAGTTAATATTAATTTATTTTTTATGTGCATGTGCATGCAAAGGATCAAAGTTGGTGGAGGCGGTGGGAATCGAACCCACGTCCAAAGCAGTTACTACTTCAAGTCATTCACGAGTGTAGTCAGTTTTTTAAAACAGACAAAATAGTCAATTTTTTTTGCCGCAATCATTGACAAAAGCGTATTCACTTGTTATGCTCTTCTTGGACACTTGGCGAAGAGCAACCAAGGATTAAGCAGCTAAGGCTAAATCGTAATCTGCGTTATTGGCAGTTAAGTGTTCCGGAAAAAGATTAACGTGATAATTCCAGCATGCACGACTCGCACCATTCGTCTTCCCTACCCTGTCGAAACCAGTCGCCCCCATATTTTATTCTTGACAACTGATACAAAATGAGTTATTCTAAATCATCTATGTACTCTTCTCTTATCTTATACTTTCTTTTCAAAGATTTAAAGGTTTGGTCACTAATTCCCAGTACCCTGCTAGCTTCTTTATTAGTATTGGTTACACTAATAACTGCATTATATAGCGCTTCTTTGGTAATATCAACGATGTTTGACCAAAGATTAAATCCATATAGTTTTCCATTCGTTAGTCTGCTGGCGCATTCTAACTTAAGAGCTATAACTTCCTCCAGGGTTAATGCGGAAAGCATTATTTCAAATGCTTCATTAGATTTTCCTTCGGTTCTCAATTTTTTTGAGAATGATAAATCTTTGCAAAAACCCTGCGAATTAGATCGCTTGGGTTTATTCATTTACAATAAAATTTCAATAATGTCGTCTATATCAAGGTGCTTAAGAACTTCTTGGAGTTCTAGATCGGTTTCTATTTCTTCTTCACCCGGAACACCTTCATCTTCAGCCGTTCCGGGACCGCCTAGCTCTGCAGCTGCAGCTGCGGCAGGCTCTTCAACGTCGCCCTTAAGTTCGGCCTCATACTTGTCAAAGTATAAAGCAAGATTTTTAATCAAATATTCTTCAAACATATTTAAATCTTCAGGATTGTCTAAATCATCATATGCTCTGAGAATGACTTTTTGGATGCTTTGGAAATCAGTATATGCCTTATTGCGTCCTGTTAAATCTTCACCTTCAATTGCAAACTCTTCTTTTTCAATTTCACCGTCAGATTTTACTTCCTTTTCCTCCACATCGATGAAATCTGGATCGTCTTCGGGGATCCCCACATCAATATCGATGTCTTCCGCGAGGGCACCTCCTACTTCTTCAGTTTCTTCAACTTCCACTTCAGTGTCACCGGCTTCTTTTGTTGATTCTTCTGGCGCCAGAGCTTTTTCAACAGCCACAAGTATATGATTTCGATAGGATGTTCTTTGAATTGGATCTGTGGTTAGAGATTTATACCCCACTTCCAAAACGGATAAAATATTAGAATTTTTAAGTAGATCTTCCAATGAGTTAATGCCAGTACTAGCATGCTTTGCGGTTGCCGTAACGGCAGTTTGGGCTTCTATTAATAAATCACGAATAAGATTTCGTAGCTGATTATCATTTTTTTGTTCTTGCAATTGCAATTTCTGGCGGCGGTTTTTAACTGCTCTAATAGCTTTTCGAATGTTTTCGCGGAGTTTCATCTCCTGTGCAAATTCTTCACGATTAATCATAATTAGCCCACCGATATACCTAATAAATAGTCCATTACTTCTTCAACTAGCTTATCTTCTTTGCGATTGCGACGCCGCGGCTTTCCAAAGGCACCCGCCGCCCCGGCAACGGCACCCGCACCAGAAGTTTCATCGAGATCACCCTTACCTAGCAACGTTAGAATATCACTGATTTCTTGATCACTTAAGATAGAAATTATTTCCTGTCCTTGTCTTTTGTGAGGCAGATTATGTGCGAAAGTGGCTACGTCATTGTTTTCTAGGGCCGAGCGCATCTGGGTTGCCGATATTCCTCCGGCTTGTGGCGGAATTGGAATAACATTTACGCCAACTCCTTCTCGCCGACCGGGAGCGCCGGCGTATCTTCCGTCTGTGATATCCTTTTCGCCAAGAACTAAATGAAGGTTGTCTCCTTCTTCGGCTTCTTTGTCAAGATAATCGTAAACGGAGCCTATCGGAGAAACATTCGCAATTCTTATTTCAATATCTCCTGGAATTTTATCTTTATAAATTTCCCATATAGCATGCGCTTGATCGGCTGTGATCCCTTCGTGCATTCTAGGAGAAATATAGATGATAAGTTTATCGATGTTTGGTTTGGTTATAATTTCTCGCGCGACCTCAAAATGGCCAGCGTGCGGGGGCTTAAACTTGCCTGGATAAAGGGCGATTTTTTTACCCTTTTGTTTAGGCATACCAGCGCGATCGCCATGAGTAGACGTGAGCCCCTGGACAATGAAATCACCGGTTAACTTAACCAAGAAAGGCTCCATTCCTCTTAGTACGACGCCTTCGTGCGCGCCCACCGACCCTAGAGCGCTAGTGAGAGAGTTTTTAATCGCTTGCCCCAATAAACGTGTGGCGTGGTAAAAAAGAGCGCCACTGATTGCTGCTGAAACATCTTCCTGCGATTCTAAGTATTCACTCAATGGTTCACCGCCCTCAGCGCTGCGTAATACAGCCAAATAGATATCTTTGCTAAGAGCGCCGACACTTTTCCCGTCTGCTTTCATAACCTTTTGGTCTTTAGGGTGTTTCACCTCCTTGAGCCATTCTCTTAGGGGGGCTGTTTCAACACCGCCCCGCACCACTTGAATAGAGAGGGGCGTATCCAGAACTCTTTCTAAATTAAGTTCAGTGTCGGGATCAAATGTTGCTGGGATATCACCATAAATGTCAAATCCGCGCTTGGCGGCGATGGGTTTAACTTTTTCTATGAGGGATTCTAAGGCCTTCCTATCAAAGGGTATTTCGACACTCCCCCCTTTGATGGGCTTCCCGGTCTCCGGATCATTCGGCCGCTCTAAACCAGGGCGGTCTAAGGAAATTCCCTGCTCCACCCATTTTTTAGGACCTTTCTTTTCATAAAATTGATTTATTCCGTGGATGGCCAAAAAATTCTTATCATATTCTTGGACATTAGATTTTCCTTCTACATATTCCGTGTTAAAGAATTTAGTAGGGTCATCCCACATTCCCAGTTTTTTTAGCTCCGGTTCTATCGAAGGAATCGCTTCGTTGAAGATGTCTAACAGATTTTTAATTGCCTGGGGCATTCCATGCTGGGGGCCCCATTTTTTGAAAGCATCTGCGGCAGTCATCCCAATAACTGAATCGGTATGGGTAGTCCCCCGGTCCATACGAAAATCTTTTCGACCTTCATCGTCAGTGACAAGTTTAAAACTTACATTGATCCCATCAATCTTAACACTGCCAGCGATTTTCCCATCTTGTAGGAGCTTCACGGCTTCCCTCAGATAATCAACTAAATCTTGTCCTGTTTGAACTCTATCTACATCAAAAGGATGTGCCATATGGCCCGGGGTACCCATTAGCTTACTCCTTACTTTCTTCTAGAACTTTAACCTGCTCTTCGAGTATACCAACGCGTTCTTGCAGCCTCCGCGACTGGCGCCTAACTTCTTTTAAACTTGATCTAGCTATTTCAATCCTTCGCTCGTCAGTGCGAGACCGCGGTGTAATAGATTGGAGAACCTCTGAAATAGATTGAATATAGCTAGCCAAGCTAGGGGCTTTGCTCTCGCCAAGCAAAAACTCACGAGTCATGCGGCGAAAATCCACAACTTAGTCCTCGGACTTGGTGGATTTGCGAGCTCGCCGTCGCGGCTTGGGGGCCGGCGCCGCAGCAACCAGAGCCTCCGCAGCCTCCGCTGCAGCTGCTGCCTCCGCTGCCTTCGCAGCAGTAGCAGCAAGCCTCGCGGCTTCCGCAGTGTCAGCTTCGGCGGTAGCAGTTTCAGTTAAAGCAACCTTTCTGGCTTCAGCGTCGGCCTGCAGCCGCTCTCTTCGTCTTTTAATCCATGGTGCAACCATTTTACTTACCTTCCTTTCTAAGTCTTTCAATAACTTTGCGAGTAATCTCTTTTGCCTCGCGAACAGAAATTTTTGCTGGTAGGTCCTCACGCATTCGAAAGACCGACCCGGCATGGGGAGGCCGTGATCTTCGTGGTGTCGGCCTCGCGCGGTGTTCTTCTTCCTCTTCTGGATCGTCGCTGAGAGCTTTCCGCAGCTCTTCAGGATCCGGCAGATCGTGAGAACGCCCTCTTTCCTTGGCCTGGGGGTACGCTTCGTCGATTTCACCTTCTTCCAGCTCAGCCTCTCGTTCTTTCTTGCCAAACTGATAATGTTCATCGCCTGGGCCCCCACCCTGACCTCTCAGGCCGGCCATATATTCGTCATGGTCTTTTCCGGCGTGAACTTCTTCACAGGAGCCTTCGTGGCCTTTTTCTTCATCAAGGCCCCATCCGCGCTTCTTGCGTGGGCCTCGACGATCCCAACCGCCTTCATCGAGATCCATTTCCTTATCATCAGAAGGGCGATTACCCTCCTCATCTTCTCGCTCTTTGGCGGTTCCTTCACTAAGAAGTCCCCACTTTTTCATCAAGAGCGTATTAAGCTCATCATTTTTCCACTCTTTTAGTGACATTTTTGGTTCTCCCGATTTTTTAAAATCTATGTCAACAGCAATTTTACCTGTCTTAATTAGGTCTTCGAAATCCCTAAAGATTAAATTACCTTTAGTATATGCTTCTCTTTCCATTTTTCTCATATGTGGATCCCGCTGTGCATACCCCGGTGAGGTGTCACCGGCATTGGCAAAATCTCCTCGACAATTCTGTGCGTGATGCACCAATTCATGTGACAAGGATCGCAAGATATCTTTGGGATGCCTCTTATCAACATACAAGTACACTTCAAAATTTTGGGGATCGTAGTGTGCTGTTTTCCCCAGCAAAACATCAGCATTACTCGGATCCGACTGAAACACAATGGTGGCCGCCTTATCAAACCCTAATTTCTGCTGAGAATAGGGGAAAAAACTGCTAATCAATTGTTCCAGATGTGACACGTTTGCTGAAGAATTGTTTTTACATTTATGCATGCCTATTAATTAGTTCGTGATAGGAGAAACAGCAAACCAGTTAAATGGTAGAAGAAAACTCCCACATATATAAGGCTCAGAACAAAGAGAGTTTTAAATATAAAATATTTGAATTTCTTTTTGAACTTTAATAAGATTAAGAGGCTTATAAAGCTTATTGATAATTTAACGATAGTAAAAAGAACAGTTGAATGTTGAAGATAATAATGCATAATAGGGTTGGCTTCAGTAGCAACCCCACTTGATATCCAGTATATTGTAGCAATTAAATCAGATAATATTAAAAAAACTAAAAAATAAGAAAGAAAGAGTATCTTTCTTAAGGTCAAATCCTATTCCTTAACATGCCCTGGGTGCTTTACATACATCATATGATCGAAAACAGAACCCACCATTGCAGCTGCTTTTGCAATTTTCGATTGCACTCCCGGATCGAGCTCTTCGTCGTCCATTAATATATCATGAAGCTGTTGGGCCTTCTGAGCTATATGAAATAATTCTTTTTTAACCATAAGACCTTCGTCATCATCGTGGTCGTGTGAATCGTAAGGCGCCTCCAAAAGCACCGAAGATTGCTCAGTGATAACTTCAGTTATAAGGCTCTTAAGTTGTTTTCTTGTAAGTTTCATTTTTCTATATCCTCAGCGCCACTTTCTTCTAGTTCTCCGCCAGCTGTAAAGGTCATTGGGAGATGCCCCCCGGAACCAAAGTATTTTTGTCGATCGGCCGGCGGTGCGACAACGCGCTCATCTGGCATTGGGAAGGCCCCAGCTTCTTCAATGGTGTTTAGAACCTTTCTAAGCGCCGCAGAGGCCCTAAAGGCGAACTCATAGGCCTCGTCATAGATCGGATCATCTAATGCTTCCACGAGCTCCTCAGTGGCTTCCCGGGCTGCGACAGCTATCGCATAAAGTTTGTTGGCTTTTGCGTCCCCCTGATCTTGCATTTTATCGACGCCGTCTGCAGCGGGCATTCGATGAGGCACGCCCTCAGGAGCAGAAGGCTCATTGATACCTCCTCCGATAAACATGGCCTCTTTAACAAAGGCTTTAAGCTGTTCGTAATCTATGGCCATTTGTTTATCCTGGTCCGTGTGGGTTCTTGCCCTTTTTAAGATTGTCGTCTCTAACATCACCGTGCTGGGCTCGCTTAGCGAAAGCCTTTGCTCGCCCTTTACAGCCCGGCTTGGTGTAGGGAGTACACTCCCCCGTACTTTTGATATCTTTCATCCAATTGTCCTTCTCATCTAGCTTTGAAACGTCCTGGGCGTGGGTGGGCTCTTCTTCGTTTTCTGTTTCACTCATCATTTCGTCTAAAAGTTTGGCCGCATCGAGATCAAAGAACTCAATCATTTCTGCATTTGTGAGAACGACCTCAACCTCTTCTTTGATGATTTTTAAAATTTCAGACTTCTTCATACCACTATTTTCCTTCTTGGAATAAAGACACTATTTATCCCCACTCTTTCGCATCATGATATAAATAGTTTGAATTATCGCTTATGTTCGACATTTAAGATATCTCCCGGAATAACTCTCTTTAGTCGGATGTCCTCAATCTCTGGAAAATCCTGTTTAAGCGTTCTGACATCTGAGAGATGTATCTCGGAATCGTCGAAAAAATGAATACTTTTAATGGTTGGGACCCCATCTTCATCCAGATGCTTATTAACTATTTTTTCAATTTCATCTCGTTTGGATGCGCCCTCAAGGCCGATAACACCGGCAAATTCACGAGGGTTTAAACCGAGCGATTTAAGATATCGTTTAATCGGCCGCACTGCTTCGGGCCCCCGCGCAGTTATAACATATAATTCTCTGTTCTTGTTCTTTTTGTTGGCCTCAATAATATTAGAGATGATTTTTGTTATCATTTCATTTTCCTCGGGATTTTTAACCCGAGAATAATCAGAGAAGTCAAATTGATAACCCTCTTTTTCTAATTCTTCCACATCTCCCCCACGCAGCAAAAAGCCATCCCAGTCTTCCTGATTATCAAACTCTAATTTTTCTCCCTCAGGTGTCGTGACTCTAACACTCGAATCTGTATAAGCAATTGTTTCATCAAAATCAAAAATGCGAAGCTTTGTGATTTCTGGAGCTTCTTCTACAATGATGGTTTGCTTTTTATACCATTCGCCCTCAGGTGGTTCCCCCTCACCAAATCCCAATTCTTCCCGAAGGTACCTTCGCCAGTTTTCAAGGAGGAGTTTCACCAGCTACCCTCCCCCGGATCAGAACTAAATACCGATGAGTCAATAATTTTAAAATTATAATCATTGTCAAATCCAATATTACCTTGTCCCAGCTCCGCCTTGTCAATTTCAAACTCGTGTATTGCTTTGCTTAGTTCTTGGTATGCTGGTCCCATAGCCATCTTCCCCGCAAACCAACCCCGCGCCTCCGGCGCCAACGTTTTTTGAGCAAGTTCCGCCCGAGCTGCGGCTACAGCGGCCGAGGCGACTTCGTTAATCGATCTGTCATCGCGAAAAGATGCCATAATCATCTTCATGATATGAAAGGGGTCTGCCGGATTAAACTGCAGTTCATCGGCGACTTTTAATAAAGCCTCCTGCTCTTTGGGAAAAGATTGATCCAGAACCCTCTGCATTTGACTAGGCCATACAATTGGAGAAGTCCGGTCCACCACAACCCAAGAAAAATCATCAGCGTGTGCGTACGCCCGAGGGAAGATAAGAGGGTACCGTTTGGCGGTATTGAAATCATCTTCGTTCATTTGCATCTTGTAATCATCGGGCTCGTGAATCATTTTGATAACGTGGTCTGGATCTCCAACTGGCTGATA
>VMHT01002893.1_pt1 | contig 12433 bp, 12 predicted proteins | sample 4693611 | NCBI WGS metagenome assembly VMHT01 (sample SAMN12280063, study PRJNA550983) | marine metagenome | isolation source: seawater sampled from same location over 5 years 0.02-0.2 micron viral filtrate | place: USA: collected off the coast of southern California halfway between the port... ...
GGGCCACCAATTGCTTTGCATTCTACCGATTATCTTGCTGAACAACTTGAGACGCCACGCTACAACGGTGCTGCAAACCTGAGAGATTTGGTAAGTGATAACAGAATGTGGGATATCGAACAAGATGATTCCTATTCAGAGGAACAGTATGAAGTGATTTCTCGCAGACTATATGGCGTAGTCTTTGGAGTTGCAGCTCAAATCGTCGATGAGGGAGTTTGCTCTATTGAAGATGTAGACAGAGGCGCTAAAGTTGGTTTGAGATGGGCACGTGGGCCGTTTGAATTGATGAATCGAGTTGGTGTAAAGGCCTCATTTGAGATGGCTAAGGAATACCTTGCTTTGTGTCAAGATGAGCAAGGTGAGAGTAATTGGAAGATTCCTCAATTCTTTACAGACCAAGCATCAAATGACTCACAATGGGATTTTTCCTATGTTGATACATCAATTCAAGATGGAATAGCAACGATAACTATCAATCGACCAGAAGCAATGAATGCCTTGAATGAGACCGTTATAGAACAGCTCGGCCGTGCAATTACCTCAGTCAATTCAAATGAGACTGTCCATACTTTGGTGCTGGATGGGGCAGGGAAAGCCTTTGTTGCTGGAGCAGATGTCAAATTCTTCGTTGACAAGATCAGGTCAAATTCTATCGATGATATTGTTGAGTTTACTAGTAATGGCCATAAGGTGCTGAATTCGATTGAAAATTCACCCAAGACGACAATTGCATTAACCACTGGTTTGGCTCTCGGCGGAGGCCTAGAGTTGGCGCTATGCTGTGATTATAGAATCGGCACACGCAGAACTCAATTTAGATTCCCAGAAACCTCGATTGGTATCTACCCGGGCCTAGGTGGCTCACAAAGGCCAGCAAGAATATCTGGTATACCTCTTGCGAGATGGGCTGTTTTAGGTGGTAATTTCATGAACGCACAGATGGCGTATGATATCGGCTTACTGACACATCTTGTGGATCTAGCAGAGGTAGGACAAGCCACAAATTCGTGCATTAAGGCTGGTAAGCCTGCACAAAAATATCCAGGGAAACCAACTAATCCAGATAGCTCAGTCGTCAAATTTGCTTCTGACTTCTACAGTGACGCTAATCTTACGACATTGTTATCCGGGGGATGTCCAGAGGGATATGATGCAGAAGATAAGTCAATTTCTCGTCAGTTAAAGAATCTAAAGTATACTGCACCAATTGCACTATCGATGGCTAGTGAATTGATTGATATAACCGCTAGTACAACATTAGAACAAGGTTTAGACTCAGAGTTGGCCAAATTAACAGACATATTTTCCACTAGAGACGCACTTGAGGGGCTCTCTGCACTGATTGAAGGACGAAGAGCAACTTACAACAATTCGTAGAGCTGGCACCAAATGTCGATAACTCTGCCGATTCTGTACAGTTTCAGACGTTGCCCCTATGCCATGCGTGCTAGAATGTCAATAGTTAGAACCAGTTTTACATGTGAGCACAGAGAAGTAATTTTGCGAGATCGACCTGACCACATGATGGAAATTTCTCCTAAAGGAACAGTACCTGTGTTACTATTGCCAAATGGAAATGTTATCGAGGAAAGTCTAGAGATTATGCAGCATGTACTATCCTGGGATTTATCAGCAGAGGACCTTCATTGGATTAACCGAAATGATAACGAATTCAAAATTCATTTGGACCGCTACAAATACCCTAATCGCTATGAAAACATCGACTCATTAGAGCAGAGGTCGATGGCAAAAGCGTATCTTGACGATTTAGACCAATTCTTATCGAATGAGATTTCACACTCACTGAGTGACGCTTTATTTCCGTTTGTTAGGCAGTTTGCCAATCATGATAGAGAGTGGTTTGATGCACAAAATTGGGAGCATTTGCATGATTGGTTAGCAAGCAACTTGTCAAGTAAGGAGTTTGCATTGTGTATGAAAAAATACCCACAGTGGTGTGAGGGTGACGAAGTGGTTACCTTCCCGCCTACTGAATGATTGGCAGATGCTTTACTGGTGGCGCTATTCCCAAATCCTCCGGGAAGAACATGGTTGCTTTAGGAATTGGTATTGGAGTTATTTCTTGACCAACCAGGGCGACACGACTTGGCTTTGAATCGGAAAGGATTTTCCTACCAGTGAGTGGTGCAATCTTTGCTGAGAAATCCATAATATCATCATGACTTGGCATATTTTCAGCACTCAAATTTTCACGGCTATGACCTACATACACATATCCCTTATTTTCAATAAAATCAGGTTCTGCACGATTATCTAACGCAGCGAATTCACGAATGTTGGTTTCACTCATGTTAATGCCTTTCATCAAGGTATGTCGAGCAACAATTCTAGTGTCTAAAGATGGCATTAAATCAATGGTTTTCTCAAATTGTTCCCAAGCTCTTGAATTCCACTTGGGTTTGCAAACCTTATCAAAAATTTCCTTATTGGGAGCGTCAACTGATACATATAATTGAGTTGGTAAAGGGTCCAGGCGCTCTAGAACCTTTGGAAAGGTTCCATTGGTGACCAACATGGTTGTCATTCCGTGTTTGTGACATAAATCGATGTACTCGCCCAGCCTTGTGTACAAGGTAGGCTCTCCATTTAGAGAAATCGCGACATGTTTTGGGTTTTGAGCATCCAACCATTTCTCTCTGGGAACCTTTGGATTACCACCAAATCCAGATAGCAATCGGCGCTGCGCTCTAACCGACTCGTACAATAATTCTAATGGGTCTTGGTTAGTCAGTTCTAACGTGTCCATATGTGGTTCTCTCCAGCAATATGTACAAGCCAGATTACATTGGTCGACAACCGGTGAGGTTTGCATGCAATTATGACTTGCGATGCCATAGAATTTCCCTTTGTAGCATTGACGATCTCTAAGTAACGATTCTTTTGTCCAATGACAAATCTTTACTCCGCCATGTTCTCCAACAATGTGGTATCTTTGCTTTTGCAGTTTGGCTTTTAGCGCTAAATCCATACCCATTAGGCACACTCTCCTGAGCCGTCAACCACGGTTCCTAGCGGGTTCGGGATAGGCTCGGATATACCCTCGTCAACGGTTTCGGTTATCAAGCCAACCCAAACTGGCTAGAAACATTAGCGAATGCTTTTATCTTGCTATATGGGATTAAATGCATTACTGATTAGATGTTGTTAATAACACCTGATTTATTAATTGCACCTATGTGTTGGCGTTTTTACCACTGCTTAATATACTCTAGGTGTTAAAAGTAAACTGAGGAGAACAGAATGGACCGAGAGTTGGAAACATTTGTCGATGGCGTGATGGATAAGCAAGAATACCGAAATGGTATTTTCAAGAATTGGATGGAAACCATCCTGCAAGGAATAGTGAACTACAGAGCAGCCCCTGATATCAGAGGTTCATTCAGTTCAAGAGGTGAATAATAAATGGATATATATTTAGAAACATACGTTGACGAAGTAATGGATAAGCAAGTATACAGAGACGGAATTGGTTTTTCAAACTCCTGGATCAAGCAAATCTTTTCTCGAAAGAAGTGAGTTGTGAATACTAACCTCCTTAACTGACCCGTCTATGGGTTAGTATGGCTCGGTGGTTACCACACCTCATAGGTTTGCTAACTCCTATCGCTGCCATGGCGGGCATATTTGCCGGCGGTTGGATGATGGGCGCAACCATCTATTTGGCTCTAGGAATCTACCCATTCCTTGATTTGATTGCTGGTAAAAGTTCAGAAACCGATCCGCTCGAAGAAGGTAAGGCCTTCAACTATATCGTACACATACACGCAATATTAGTGCCAATTGTGGTCATTTTCCTGTTATATACTGCATACGAAGACTACTCGTCGTTCATTTGGTTAGCTGCCATATCAGTTGGGCTGTCAAGCGGTGCCTCGGGAATTGTAACTGCTCACGAGTTAGGACACCGAAGACCTCGCTCGGCAAGTTGGTGGTTGTCTAGGATGGATCTGATGTGTGTGCTATACCTACATTTTACGGTAGAACATAATCACACACATCACAAACATTGGGCTAGGCCAAGAGACCCAACATCATCTCCATGGGGTCGGAATGTGTATTTCCATTTTTTGAGAACCATCCCTTTACAACTCAAGGGGGCATATCGAGCACGCCCCCGTGATTTTAGATATTCAATGCTAGTTCAGTCATGTCTGCTATTGCTGTTAGCACTTATCTCCCCAATTGTTCTTGGAGTATTTTTACTACAAGCATTTGTTGCAGTGTTTCTACTTGAGTTTGTAAATTACTTGCAGCATCATGGATTGGTAAGAGAAGATGGCGAAAGAGCAAATGCTAGCCATGCTTGGGAAAGTCGTCACAGATGGTCTAGATGGACATTGCTCGAGTTGCCCTTGCACCCTTCCCACCATTTGAAATCTAGTACGCCATATCAGCGTCTAGATGCACATGATGAATCACCACAATTGCCGAATGGTTACTATGTTATGTTCTGGACAGCGCTAATTCCACCATTGTTTCATTATCGTATGAAAAAAAGCTACCAACAATACAAGCAACACATATCGTAATCATCTATTAACACCCTTATAAATAGTATAAGTTAGTCATGCTGCTCGATAGTGGTCATTTATGTTACACGTAAACGGGTTAACCAAGTCATTTGGTTTTGGAAGTGACAAATTACAAGTCTTGAAAGGTATTGACCTAGAACTCAAAAGAGGCGAATTAGTCGCTTTGATGGGTCCATCTGGGTGTGGCAAATCGACATTATTGAACATCATAGGCGGTCTTCTACCGGGCGATGGTGGAGAAATCGATTTGAATGGCCGCAAATACGGAAAGAAGGGTCCATCGAGCGTAGTTGATGTCAGAAGAGAACTGGTTGGTTGGATATTCCAAGATTTCCATTTGCTGAATAATTTGTCGGCAGTAGATAATGTCGCCATGGCACTTGAATTGTCGGGCGTCTCATCGAATGAGGCGGAAAAAAGAGCAGCCAAAGCGTTGGAAAAAGTTGGCTTAGGCGACAGAATGCATCATATTCCAGATCAATTATCAGGTGGCCAACAACAACGTGTTGCAATCGCTAGAGCAATTGCGGGTAACCGCCCTTTACTGTTGGCGGATGAGCCAACGGGCAATCTCGACATAGCAAGTGGCAGAGACGTTCTACAATTATTCAAGGATTTGTGTCACGATAAAGACGATCCTATATCCATACTGATGGTAACTCATGACCCTGAGTTGGCGGCTAATGCTGACAGAATGTTGTTACTTAGGGAAGGGAAAACAGAAGCATCTGATATCCGCTCTGCATGGGGACTTGACGAAGAGGCAGGTGAAGAGGAATGACAGAGGAAAAAGAAGACTTTGACCCCTTCGCAACTTATGTTGTTCCCAAGGTTGGAATTGTTGAACGTTGGCGCAGAAGAGTTAGAGACGCTCCAGAAAATATCAGACTTGCTTCTCAAAGTGCATGGCGAGGCCGGGAAAGAGGACTTGCAGTGGTTGCTGGTGTCTTTCTAGCATCGCTAGTTATTACCACCGTATTTTCTTATGGAATTGGACTGTCTCAAATCTTCTTTGATGAATCACTTGATGGTGAACCAATAGACGCCAAGGTTGAGTTCAAGAAAGCACCTGTTGAGGGTTCATCCGGTTGGACAAATAACACAAGCGTCATGCAGGATGTGTGTTCTGAATTAATGGCAGAATATGATGAAGAACTCGCTGACTGTACTGTTGTTTTTGGTCGGCAAGGAATTCACAGCGCAGGGTTCTTTAACGAAGATTTTCTTTATGCGCAACCGTTAGAAATGCGTTCTGTTGTCGATAATGAAAATCCATATTGGATTAATACTACCTTTGAGTATCCCGAATTAAGGGATGCAGGTCCACCGATTTCCAACTATCGCTCGATTAGATTCATGGGCCCAGAAGCGTTTGACGGAGAGTTTGCTAAGCGTTATGGTGCCAACATAATTCAAGGCCAAGGAGAATGGCCATCTCCCGAAAACATGTCAAGTCAAAGGGGTGTAATATTGCCATCAAACATTGCCTCTCAAGCAAAGGCTAATGTTGGCGATGTTCTTGATGAAATCACTTTTGTTTATGTTATTGACAGCGAATTTTTTGATACTGGAGGAGTAGACTTAGTTCAAGATTGTCCAGGCATTGCTTCTGCTTCAGAGAACGGCAAGATCTACTGTCGTATGCCTATGACAATAACTAACATGACTGTATTGGGCATTTATCAGCCATGGGATTTAGGAAACCCGACTCTTGGCCCAAATCCGATTTTTACTACTTGGACTGCGCTGAGTGAGCAACAAAGTGCAACATTGATGGAAAAGGATCACATCTATTTGGGTCTTGCAGTTGACCGTTCTCAACTACCAACCAGTTCAACAGCTGACGCAAGTGATTGGCTTGACAAATTAAAAATTTCAATAATGGATGACAATTACACTGATAGTGAGATTGAATTATTCTACACAGATATAGTCGGTGGAACGATAACTTTCCTTGACATATTCCTCGCATTCATTCAGATTTTTGATTACATAATTATGATTCCAATTGTTGTAATGTCACTTGCAGTTTTGGTTTATGGGTTAATTTTGTCACTTGAACAGAGAAGAAAGGAAATCAGCATACACAGAGTAATTGGTGCGGATAGCAAAGGCCTTCAAGGAATGGTTTTGTTAGAACTAGCTGTTTTTGCCTCGGTAGCTTGGATAGCGGGTTACCTTCTTGCTATGTTTGCGGTTCCAATCGTCCTTTCTGCAGTAGGTTTCATGCAGTTTAAGTCAGGAGATTATAGCATAGACCCCACTCTAAGTTTCGGAGCAACCTTGTTTACTGCAATTAGCACCCTAGGTTTAGCGATTATATTTGGTCGTAAGCGTGCAAAAGAATTTATTGAATTAGAGATCGAAGAAGGTGTAAAAAATCAGATGGCCAAATCAGAGCCTAAATATTGGCTTCACTGGACATGTTTCATACTTGGTTCAATTTCAGTGATAGATACATGGATGGAAATGAATGGCAGTGAAGATGGCATTATTGAGAACTTTTTCTTTGAAGGATTGTTTGGTATTTTTGGGCCATTCTTATTCTGGATCGGTGGTGCATTAATTCTAGGAAGACTAGGTGCGAAAGGTCCTCAAATAATGCAATTAATTTTTGGTAGAACTAAGTTGTTGAAGGATGTCAAACGTGGCCTAAAAGGTTCAGGATCAACAGAATCTGTCAACAGACTAGCAGTTATCATGCTGCTTACACTGTCGATTGTTACTCTTGCCGCTGTTCAAGGATATACTGGTACTTTAGTCGATGAGCGAACCGTTGACTCCACTGTCGGCGGTGATGTCCAAATTACCTTTGAAAATCAGCAAAATGAAACTGAGGCTTTGGCTATTTTTGAGGAGATTTACAATGGTGATAAATCCGTAATTGCAACCACTGTACCTTCACTACTGCTGAAAAGCCCAGATGGCGATTTTGTTCAAACCTTTGTCCTGTTGAATAATTCAGATGACGTATTACATTGGAGTCAACAATCAGTTCCCGGTAAGGATATTTCTGACGCCTTGGCAAGATACAGCGAAGGTGGCTTTTCAGCCGGGGAAAATTCAGCATTCACTCTTGACTTAGCAGGTTCATGGTCCGACCGAGAAAAGCTCGATGACATATTACTTAGCGAAGGTGATGAACGTAGTATGGATGTAGTAATGACATATGAGGAACTCACTTTCAATTTCATTTCTGGAGACTTTGCTTTGGATAATTTGAGCGACTTTGAACAATTATTCGAATTATATGAGATGTATTCTGCATTGATGGAGGTTGACCTTTCCGGAGTAGATTTCTCAGGACAGGATCTCAGTTACCGTGAACTTGCAAGATTCGACTTCACTGGTGCAGATTTGTCCGGAGCGAATCTTGAGGGCGCCAATTTGAGTGAATCACTTATGGTCGGTGTCGATTTAACTGGTGCCAATCTAGTTGGTGCAAATTTAGCAAACAGTATCTTCTTTGAGTCTCCAGATGGAACTCTTGAAAATGCTAATCTTTCAGGTTCTGATTTGACAGGAGTATTCGGTGATATAGATCTCTCAGTAGCAACCTTGGGCGATGCTACATGTCCAGATTCAACTATTGCCACGGAAACTAATTGTGACTCAGGCGCATCACAAATTCCCCCTCCATTGGCTCAACCATTATTCCAAACAGGAACACAGGTTGAGGTAGTAATAATTCCGCACAATGCGACTATCGAATACATGGGGCTACACGAGTACATTCCTGGTGTAAACTCACCACTAATTGCAGATTCAATTATCATTGGCGAATCCTCTTGGCAAGAATTCGTCGGTGCAGAACAGGTCAACAACCACACCTCAACAAATTGGATTTATCGTGTCAACGATGTTGATGGAGATGCATTGAAGGCCCTTGGTTCTCGCCTTGAGGCCGACTCAAGAGTCGCTAATGTGCTTGATTGGACTACCGAACATGAAGCAGTTGAAAGAAACGGCGGACTTATTTTCGGAACACCGGGATTGCTATCATTGCAATTCGTTGTTGCTAGTATCGCTGCAGTAGCCTCAAGTTTTGTTTTCCTGTCACTGGTTTTGAATCAGCGAAAGAAGGAACTAGCTGTATTGCAAGCAATAGGTGCCAGTCCAACACAAATTCTACGATTAGTATTATTCGAGATTCTTTCGATAATCATTGTTTCAATGTTACTGGGCTTAGTTCTTGGAATCGGGTTAGCGTTCTCGTTCAACGGCTTCTTTGACGTGTTTGGCTTTATTTTCCAATTATTTGGTGGCGCATCAACAAACATAACGCGGGAACTAGTTTATCCGTGGTTTGAGTTGACATTGGTATCGATATCTGTGTTTACTGCCGTGGTTATTGCACTACTAATGACAACTCGTAGAGCGCTAAAATCAGACCTAGCGATGGTCTTGAAGGGGGAATGAAAATGGTTGAAAGTATACTAAAAGCATCATCATTGTACCACGTCTATGAATCAAAGGCCGAGGATGGTAACGTTGTTGCCTTGAGAGGGATACACGTCGACATCAAGGAAGGAGAAGCCATCGCAGTAGTAGGACCATCAGGGTCTGGAAAATCGACCCTAATGAAGTGTCTTGGCGGTCTAATGAAGCCAAGTTCTGGCTCAGTAATGCTGGCAGGCAAGAACATGACGAGACTTAGTGGAAAAGAATTGGTACATCTAAGACAAAAAACGGTTTCTTTCATCTTCCAGGAAGGCAACCTGTTACCAGACATGAATGCTCGCGATAACGTTGCTCAGCCACTTAGACATCAAGGTGTATCTTCAAGAAAAGCTCTGAAATTAGCGGACGAAATGCTTGATCGCTTGGGGATTTTACACAGAGCCAAGGCTCTGCCGATGAAACTCAGTGGTGGCGAGCAGCAAAGAGTTGCTATTGCAAGGGCATTGATTACCAATCCAAGATTGATTTTGGCTGACGAGCCAACAGGTGCTCTAGACCCAATTACTAGCAGAGAGGTGCTAGCCTTGTTCAAAGAATTACACGAAAATGATGGAGTTTCTTTCCTAATTGTTACCCACTCTAAGGAAGTAGCATCTTTTGCTGATAGATCGCTTGAGTTACGTGATGGTAGATTTGTTGCTGAACACGGCGTAGGTGTAGATGTTGAAGATTTAAGCAGAGGCCGAGAATTGATTATTGATGAAACCGGAACAGTGACTCTACCTCCAGATGTATTACTTCGCATTGGCGGGCCTGGGAAATATGTTACATCCAATATTGATAATGGATTATTGAGTTTACAAGGTGAAAAAGTTGAGTCTATGGGTAAACTAGAGTTATCCCCTATTTGTCCAGCCTGCAAGCATGATTATGGTGATAGTGATGACCAAGAGTGTCCATCCTGTGGCTCTAGTCGGCCGATGGTTGAGGTTTGACAATGAAACATTTAATCTCCTTCATATCTTATCTAGAGGCCTTCTCAGCTTTGTTTTTATTTTCTGTCGCGATGCCAGTCAAATACATTGGTGGGGAACCGGAACTGGTATCGTTGGTTGGTGCAATTCATGGTTTCTTATTCGTTTTGTTTGTCGGTATGTTACTCGTTGGAGTCGGCAAACATTGGAACAGGACTGCATTTTACCACGGTTTTATTGCTGCTGTGGTGCCAGCAGGTCCTTTCTTGTTTGATGGAATGTTAATCAGCGGAGAATACAATATTAATTAAGCAGCCTTGACACCTTCAGGCCAAAGCACAAGGATTAGTGTCTTGCCTCTAGTTTTTGGTGTATGGGTGGTCTCTCTATTCATCCAGACAATAGATCCAGTAGGGTAAGTTCCGTCTTCGTCCCAAACCTCACCTTCTAGCACAAGATATGCCTCGCCACCAGGGTGCATATGTGGCATAAAAGCATCAACAGTTACTTCGGAGTCTGCGTCATACAATACTAGAGAACATTTGTCTTCACGTTTTAGTTTACCAAGACGAACACCGGTTTCAAAATCTTTCCAAGCAATATTCTCTTCTAACCATTCTTTGTTAATGTTAAATCCAAGCCAATCTGACATGTCATGTGTGAAGACCATGACACGCCCAAATTGTCGAACTTGATGATTTCTTCGGATATTTTCCATAGGTTTCAAACGGTATGCATCTATCACAGGTCGAGAACGATGGGAGTACAACCAATTGCATTGCCCAATTTTCCTCCCGAAGGGCCGTGGGATGCTTATGTTTCAATCATCATTTGGACACCCTTAATTCTAAGAATTCTATTCCTTCTAGTTCCGTTTAGAAATGCGGTAAGAAAGCTAGCACCTCATGCAGGATGGGCATTGAAGCAAGTAAGAGATTTACCTGTGCGAGGATTTGGTTTACTAGCAGCTAACGAATTTTTAGCGATACTGTTCCCTCCTCTGGCTGTCTTATTGGTTAGAATGTTATTCGATCCAATTGGTTGGCAAGAATGGAATGAAGTTTCTAATTTGGGCGGCACAGTACTGTTATTGTTGCTATTCTTCTGGATATTTTTTGACATTTTTAGAATTGGAAAAATCCGTAGAATGCTGAAAGCTGTGGAAAAACATGATGTCAATAAACTGAGAAAAGTTGCTGATACAGGATTATCAGTCCGTTCATGGCTCAAGAAGTTCTCAAAAAAACAAAATATTGAGGTTGAAAATGACAACACAGCATTAGTCAAAGAAACAGGTACGAGGGCCCTAAAAACTAGTCTGTTGATTTGGGGTAGTAAGGCGATTAAAGCCCGAAAACTAACTCCAGCCGGATTGTTATCTAGTGTTGCAGTTGGTGCAGCCATCGAAGTTGCGAGAACCGGTGCTGGAAAAATTTCAGATATGGTTGACGATAAAATGCAAGAAGAATTCGACAAAATCGCTGAGGTAAAATCACGAACACTGTTGATTTTATTCATTCGAGACTTATTCATGGGTATAGTTCCATTAATGGCCCTAGCACTACTTCCAATCATCTTTTGAGTAAGCCACTAGTTTCATGTCTATTGCCTACTTGGCGTAGAATGAGGAGTTATTTTGGCATTGTTAATTTTGATGCGTCACGGCCAATCAATGTGGAACGCTGCAGGCTTGTTTACTGGCTGGGTAGATGTTCCTTTGACCAATGAAGGAATTGATGAAGCAATTGCTGGCGGTAAAGAAATAGCACAATATGACATAGACGAAGTCCATGTGTCTACGCTAATTAGAGCTCAAATGACGGCAATGATTGCTTTGGCGCAAAATGACCATGGCAAAACTCCTGTGTTCCAATACATTCAATCAGAAGGTGGCGAAAACGCATCGCAAAATGAAACAAGGATGATTGAATGGGCTCAAATAAACGGTGCTGCAGGCGCTGAGAATATTCTACCTGTCCATGTTTCATGGCAACTAAATGAGCGTATGTATGGTGACCTTCAAGGTCTTAACAAAGAGGCGACAAGACAACAGTATGGCGCAGATCAAGTCCATATCTGGCGTCGTTCATATGATGTGCCACCGCCTAATGGTGAGTCGTTAGAATTAACAGCCCAGCGCACGATTCCTTACCTTGAGGATACAATCATTCCACAACTATCCAATGGCAAGAACTTGTTTGTTGCAGCTCATGGAAATTCTCTTCGAAGTATAATCATGAGTATTGAGTCGTTATCCGAAGAGGAGGTACTTTCTCTAGAAGTACCGACCGGTGTTCCACTAATTTATCAGTATGAAAATGGTAATTGGTCGAAGTTGGATTAATACGCTGTTTTTTGTATTATGACTTTGATTTGATGTCGTGGTCAACAGTTTTGCCAATTTCCATGTTGCGACAAAAGTTGTGTTGATGGCATTACTGGTAGCCTCTCCATGGTTAGTAGTTCAAATTGGTATAGCAGTGCTAGCTCCCGATGTAGAAA
>VMHT01142028.1_pt1 | contig 12433 bp, 22 predicted proteins | sample 4693611 | NCBI WGS metagenome assembly VMHT01 (sample SAMN12280063, study PRJNA550983) | marine metagenome | isolation source: seawater sampled from same location over 5 years 0.02-0.2 micron viral filtrate | place: USA: collected off the coast of southern California halfway between the port... ...
CACTAAAGCGTTCGCTATGACTAGCAAACTCTAAGCCGTCATTTGAAAATACTGCTAGAGCAGCATCGTGGCTATTTGCACTTATTCCCCAAGTAATCATAGTAACTGTAATACCTCTTGTACACCATTGGCTACATTTGTTTGCCACGTGTCTGCTTGATGCGGTGTACCTACATAATCAGTTATATACTTGTAGCAGGTAAATTGCACATTCATACGTTTGCACACACTAGCAATAGCATACGCTTCCATATCAACTATGTCAATTTTGTTTTCTATTAACCATGGTTCAAGTTCGTGTACAAACTGATCTCCTGTGCCTAGTGTAAGACTAGATGTCATATCAGGAGAGAAGTCTAAGTAAGGCAGTCCTGCTTCAAAAGGTGTAACGCCTCTTGGTGCTTGTGGCTCTGCGTTCATGTCACGCTGTACAAACTTTGTAATACGATGTATACCATTTAGCTCTGTTTGACAACTTCCAACTGTACCGTAGTTGTATACTTCGGGATGAAAGCCTAGACTGTGTGCTTCTGCAATAGCTTGTGTTGCTGCAAATGCTGCATTAACTTTACCTACACCTGTGTATACTACTTTGTAATCATTGGGTGCCTGCTTGTATGGCAGTTCTGCTTCAAGAGCAACTAATAATATTCTATACTTCAATGTCTATATATTGTCCTTGTGTTTCGCCTGGGCTTACTGTTTTGCCATGTTGATCATATCTACTAGCAGCTTGGTCTCTTAGTGATTGTATTTCTTTCATACGCTCTTCTACTTGTCTAGTTTGATCTAATTTAAGATCTGATCGTGTAGCTGCTTCTACAACTCGAATACGTTCTTTTTCCATCGGCGGTTTAATATGTTCACTGTTAGGATACACATTAGGATGCCCATACTGGCTTGCTTGCAATGCTTGTTTAATTTCACTCATTTGTAAATAAACGGATCACGTTTTCTAAGTTCTTTTAGTCGCTTGCGCCAAGTAATTTCTTCCTTGATACGTGTGTATGGCCAAATAATAATTCGCCAAACTTTTTTAATTAAAACCATTTCTTTGCTCTCAATCTAATTTTAAGTGGGCTGCTCTCAGCAGCGTTTGCAATGCTATACAGTGTATATAGCCTACCGTATTTACTCACAGCATCGCCTATATCGTTAATGTCTGAATCCCAAAGTGGTAGACTAACACTCCATCCTAGTTCAATAGCTTGCTCAACTAACTTACTACCTGCACTATCTCTGTCGGGCACAACTATAACATCTTTTGCAAGTCTATTTAATAGCATTGCTTGTTGATCATTAATTTCACTGCCGCCTAGCGCACATCCGTCTACGTGGATAGCATCTACCTGACCTTCACAGACAATAGCAAATATCTTGTTGTAACTTTGCTCGTCTAGTCCGTATACAAACCCAGGTTGTACTTCCATAAGATACTTAGGCTGCTTGTCTGCTGTAATAGTTCTAGCAGTCCATCCTACAATGCGTTTCTCATAATAAAATGGAATAATAAGTCTGTCACGATATCCTAAGCTAGGGCTCCAGTAGTAATCTGTATCATCTAAGTTTAAGTTACGAGCAGCCATATATTCTAGTATAGCTATACTAAACTTGTTAAAGTCTTTTATATCTGCAATCTTTACAGCATCTGGCGGCAGTGGTACAGTTTCAAACGTAGGCAGTTCTATCTTGCGCTCTGCTACTTCAACACCTTCGTTTATACGCATTACATCTAGTGCAAGTTTATTAATTTCGCTATCAGGTGTATTACACCATTCTAGTAACTTTTTAAACTTGTAACTAAGACTACGTCCTGGTTGCCAACTAGCTTTGTACCCACAGTTGAAACAGTGATAGCTTATAACATCGCCTTCACTGATAAGTCCGCCGCGACCTCTAGTATCAGCAGTGTTGCCATTGTTATGACAGCAAGGTGCATTGAAGCTAGTCCAACCACTAGGTGTAGTTTTACGCTTCGAAGGCAGATAGGCTGTCAATAGATCAGATACGATGCTCATAATATTATTATAGCATTGTATTAATTAGTTGTCAATGATTTAATGTAATTGAATTAATTGTTCCAGCAGTCCATGTATCAACATATGCTCTTACCCATACATAGTTGCCCGTAAAGTTATACATAAATGAACCAGTACTTCCGGTGTATGTATTTTCTGTATCAGCTACATCAAACCAATCTGCTTCTACAGGGCTTGTTGCTAGTGTAGCTTGTATAACTACTCTGCCACGGAATTCATTTGCTAGATTATATTGTACAGTATGAAATCCGTCTGCACGACTATAGTAACCGTCACCTTTGTATTTGTCTCCAGTTGCAGTTTGAGTAGAGCTATCTCCTACATGAGACGATGCTGATAAAATTGTTTCACTATTTGTCATGCTGTATTTACCTTAATTTCTAATTAGAACCTTTGTTACTTTGTCTGTTGGATCAGCAGTTGCTTTTAATCTTAGATAACTAAACACACCGTTTATATTAGTTGGTACAGGCTGAGACTCATTACCAGTAAATGTGATAGTTGACAATGTCGTCCAGTTGTTTAGTCCTGTAATTTGATTATCAAGTGTCCCTTGTATCTCAATATCGCCAACATATGAATCTGTGTATATTGCAAGTGTATGTAATGCTTCGTTGCCATTAAGCCCAGGCTCGGCTGTAATCTTAGTTGAGTCATCGCTGCCTGCATACCATTGCGAATTTTCTTCTTTAAAATTAATTATTTCTTTACTTAATTTTGGACCTGGGTATGCAACACTGTCTAGCATAATTACGCCAGCACTTTCAAAATCTCTATTTGCATATGTAACAGTATTTGTGGAGCCGTTTGACATATAGATATTATATTTTAAATATTGCTGTTTTACATTTAATAAATCGTTTTCAGTAAGCGATACATTAAACATGCCTTTGGTTGAAGTTGTACTACCGTCGTCTGTAACCGTACAAGCTCTTTCGATTATCTTTGAATTGTTTTCATCAAATATTACTATGTACGGAGTATCTGTTATCCATACTGGCTTTTGATCTGCATTGATAAATCTAAATTGAATAGCGTTATCAATGCCTCTATAAATTTTTAATTGTCTACTATACACTGGTCTATACTCCACAACAAATCCAGTATCGTTTGATACAACATCTATTTTGTTTTCGACTAAATATCTAGGTATTAGTTGCATTAAAGGATCCTTCTTGTATAAGTATTTATCGGCATGTTATTAAAAGAAATAGAGAATCAGTACCCATATATTAGTGTTGTTGCTTACGGCGGCAGCGAATATGTAGGAATCATATCAAACCAAGATGCGTTTGTAACCAGTATGTTTATATATACTGAGTTAAAAACTATTAACGAAAAAGAATTATTACTAGACCTTGGAGATATTTGGTGGTGGGAATCAAACCGAATGATTCCAATCAATATATTTCTAAAAAAAGAAATGCAACAATTTAATTATAGTTTACTTACAATGAATAGTAAAAACGTCAAAGTAGTAATTGGCCCGTGTGTTAATATCAACAACTTGTCAATCAAACGTGTTAAACGTAAAAGTGTTCAACTTATAAAGCGATCTGCTAGTACGTAAGACTTTCACAGATTAAATTTATATGTACAACACAAGATAATGCGTATGCTACAGCATGTGCTTTCTTAAAATAGTAACTATTGTCTTCAGGCTTCTTCCAAACTTCTTCGAATATCGTTTGCCATGTTTCGTTGGCAAGATGCCTCTTCGCAGGCCGAATTATCGCTAGTGTCGCTGCTAACTGTTCTACCGAAGTAGGCTTCAATTGCTGCAATAGTACGCTGTGTCCGTTTAGATGAAATACTTGATCTGAGAAGTCTTTGTGTTCCAACAGTTGCCATAATGGTTCCTTTTCCATTAGTTGTGTTAAGTGTGTTTCGTCTTTAACATCTTTATAGATGCTTACGTTTAAGAAGTCTAGTTTAAAGTAACCACGTTCGTCTGCGGTCTTGTGTTCGATAGTAGATAAGTTGTCTATAGGATTATGCGGTATCTCTGTTGCATACACACCTGTGTTATGTTTTTTACCTGTATCTAATTTTGCCACACGATGTTTGAGTTGAGAAAGTACAATATCTCTGTCTCCAAAATCTATGTCAATATCGGGCATATTCTATCCTATAATAAAAATAATTGTACCATAGCAATACTATTCATAACTACAAACCATGCACACAACACTATTGCAAATGCTGCTTTACGTATCACTGTACTTATAACTCCAAGTATACTGCCTAGCAAATACAAAGGAATAAAAATCTTTGTTGCTGGGTCTAATACTGTAAATGTTAGAATAGCACTTGCAACAATCAATAATGTTGTTTCGACCATTTCGCAATAAAATGCAACAGGTGACAGCCTATAACTTTCTTTGCAAAAGTCTACAATATATTTAATCAAGTTTGCCATTCTTTCTCATTTCTGCACGAATTTTTGTTGCACTTATATTATGTATTGTAGCACCCAAATCGTGTTCTGTCAAGGTATATCCTACACCTCTGCCATAACTGATGTCTACAATGTTTGGCACTTTTGCTATTTCGTATTCGCGATGTAGTGTATATCCGTGCTCTTTTAATCCTGCAATAATATTATCTCTTACTACATAGTAGTCAAACGGATTGTCTGCTTGCCCAGGCCCTGCGTCTTGCCCTTGTACATCTCTGCACATAATAATTACTTGTCCTGTCTTTTCCAGTGACTTTTTAAACAATGCAGTATGTCCGTCATGCCACGGCTGCCAACGTCCTAGCATTTGTACTGTAGGCGCCTTCCAGTCAAACACGATTGATGCCCATCCAACGTTGTACTACTGGCATTAGTTGTTCGTGTGCATTGTCAAACCATTTCTCTACATGGTAGTCTACAAGCTCTGGCGTTTCAAACAAATCATTTGTATCTTCAAAACGGCCACGAGAAATAGTATCCATCCACACTGTATAATCTGGATTAAATTCTAACCGTGCTTCTGGAGTTGGGCAAACAAAGTCAGCAACAGCAATCTTGCCTGCCATTACAACACCGTCTGCTAGATGTTTCATACGTTGTGCTTGTCTCATTCTACCTTCTAGGCTAAAGTCCCAGTCATCGTAACTTGTGCGTACTACATCAGCATTAATATGCACACCATTAATAAGTTCTGCAAATGGTTTTGCAAGTGTAGTTTTGCCACTGCCAGGCAATCCAAAAATTAAAATTTTCATGTATTCTCCATTAAGTTAGGTAGACAAATATTCCAGTCGTGTTCTTTTTTAAAAACTGCAATATTATTGAAATATATAGTATTGTCTTTTAAATAAATTTCAATATCTTCTTGGGGTACTAAATGTTTATACCCTTCTTTTCTATTAGACGGACGTACTTGTGCAGGAATATTTTCGCCCCATAATCTTTCTATTACTATATCGTCGTTGAGGTATTGAATACCGTCATCAGTCTTAGACTTTTTTCTAAATAGAAAGTATGTTAATTTTTGATCAGGCAAATAAGGAATGAATAAAGAACGTTTTAATCCGGGTTGTATTTGCAAATGTTCGTAGTCAAAGACAGTAATTGGATCTTTAATAAATTTATCTTTTATTAAAATATAATATACATCTAGAAGTGAATTGTAAATATCTATTGGATTATTTAAAAAATCTCTATTTGTATACAATTGTTTATTTTTATTTGCAAAATATTTTTCAACTAATTGATTCCATCGATTGTCTTGTCGCGATGTGTGTTTAACAATATTTTTATAAAATTCAAATGAAGATGTTTCGTATACAGTAAAATTTAAATTTCTTTTTGCTTCTTCTAAATCGTCAATTGTTTTTAAAGAATATACTTTCATTAGAGCATTGCCTTTTTTGCAATATCCTTAATAAGTTCGATGTCCTTTGGCTGTCTTTTAAATCGCATTGCCCAATGACTTGGGTCTAAAACATTGCCTAACATTCCTAATTGTTCTCCAGATAAACTACTCAAGGCTTGTTTACCTGAACTACAATTTAATACTAACCACGGAGATACTTTACCATCTTTAATATCCCATGTAAGCCTGTTTGAATTTACATATCTAAAGTAATCGTTGAATCGACTATTTTTTTCTTCAGCCCATTTTGTCATTGTTGCAATACTACGTTCAAGTGCAGTTTCAACACCTTCTTTACGTATAAGCTCTACAGCATATGCTTCGTACATTTCTTCTCGGCACCAATGGTCGAGTTTTACATTACTAGTAACAACATAATCGATATACTTGTCAGGATAAAGAGGACGCACATTAGATACAAAACTTCCAAACTTAACAAAGGCATTATAAAAACTACTCTTTGAAAACTCTTCATACGTTTTTTCTTTTTTGTGTCCTGCACTTAAAGTATAGAATCGTTGGAATGCATAAAAGCCTAACGTAACACGTTTTTCATCTTTTTGTAGCCAACGTCTTTTGGGCTCGCACATATGCGCTAAGAGTGTGCTTTCTTTAACATAACTCTTATTACAATATTCGCATGTGTGTTTAGATGTCAACTTTATCGTAACCGTGCTCTTTGGCAAACTGCTTGATTTCTTTTTTTGTAGATATTCTAGCAAGTAATTCAACCTCGTCTAATTTCATTTCAGGATATATTTGTGATAGCAATTTTGCTGCTTTACTGCTTTCATCTTTTTTCTTTTTAAGACCAATCCACGGATGAAACATTTTCTTTCCAGTTTTGCCAGCAACACACAATAACTGCCATTGCAGTTTGATGTGATTTGTTCCGCCAATATCATTCCAGTTTTTATTGTAGTATTCATTTACTTTGAATACTGCTAATGCTTGGTCTTCGAACTTGCCTTTAACACTACTGATGTAACGATTAAGATTCCATAAGTCGCCTTTGATATCTTTCTTACCAACATCACTTGCTGCATCATACAGCTCTTTAATGCCCATATCAATACTTGGAATAAGTTCTTTAAATAAGTCTAGTTCTTTATTTGGCATGCCATTCCTCTACATCACTTGGCGAATTAATCTCTACTCCATTGTATTGTACACTCAAACAACCAATTTGCCAACCACTTTTTAGCCAGCGTAGTTGTTCTAATTTTTCAACTTCTTCTTCACGTTCTACAGGCAAAGTAGTATACATTTCTAACGCATTACGCTTATATCCGTATACTCCTAAGTGCCAATCGCCATAGCCAGTCATTCCTCTGCCAAACCATAGGGCTTGGTCGCCAGCACGTACCATCTTAACTGAGTTAGGGTCGTTCTGTTTGTCTTCTTGCATTTGAGTAAACACTGTGGTAACAGGATAGTGTTGTAAGTGCCATTGTGCTTTTTCGATCATATCAAGTGTAACATCGGGCATGTCGCCTTGTACATTTATAAAGTTTTTGTATTGATCTAATATATCAAACTTAGCAACAGCGCCTGCACATCTTTCGGTGCCGTTTTCGTATTCGCGGTGATCTAATAGGCAATTTGCACCTATTACATTGTATATGTTTTGGTCATCAGTAAGCACATATGTTGGTATCTTAGACGCTGTACAAGCGTCATACACACGCTTTATCATAGGAACACCATCTAACAGTGCCAAAGGTTTTCCAGGGAAGCGTGTGCTACCGTATCTAGCGGGTATAAGAATAACTGATGATGTCACGTACTACCTCCTCGAAGTTATCTAAGCGTAGCATGTTAGGCCCGTCGCTTGGTGCATTATCAGGATCAGGGTGAACTTCTATGAAAAAATCTGTAATCCCAAGAGCACTGCTTGCCCTAGCCAAACCAGGAATATAATCCCTGTTGCCGCCACTAGATTCCCCATTGCCTCCGGGCTTTTGGCACGAGTGGCTAATATCGTACACAATTGGAGTGTTATAAGTGTCAAGCATATACTGCAAACCAGTAAAGTCAACGACAAGATTATTGTAACCAAAACTTGTTCCCCTTTCAGTTATCCAGACGTCTTTAGCGCCTTCTGTTTTACTTAGCACACCTTTCATATCCCAGGGTGCCATAAACTGACCTTTTTTAATATTAACAATTTTATCTGTAGCACAAGCAGCTTTGATTAAATCTGTTTGTCTACACAAGAACGCAGGAATCTGATAGACATCAACTGCATATTTAAATTCTCGTTCAATACGAGAAACTTGTACATAGTCATGTACATCAGTTAATGTCTTTACACCTAGCGTATCCTTTAGTGCTAAGAAGTCGTTGAGTGTTGCATTCATTCCCATACCGCGCTTGCCTTTAATACTCGAACGATTAGCTTTGTCGTAACTTGCTTTGAAGTAATACTCAATACCATACTTATCGCATACACGTTTGCACTCGCGAGCAATCTCTAAACTTTGTGGCAACGATTCGTGTTGACACGGGCCTGCTATAATTCTCATTTTACTCTCCATCTTTTACAATATAATATAAGTTGAGTGTTTTGTCAAGTTGTTTTCTTAGCGTTGGATAACTATCGGCTAGTGCAAATAATTCCTTCCATTGGTCATAACTTACTATTCCAAGTGCTTCATTAACAGCTTCCAGTTCTCCGCCGATTATCCAGCGTCCATCGTATTTGGTTTTTTTAGGTTCGTCTCTAAATCTAGCATATACTACACCATTGGCGTTTTCATATATTAATGCTTCACATGCAAGTTCAGATTTATCAGGTGTATCAATTATCATTTACGCATACCACTAAAAGTTGTTGTTTTAAATTTTTCATTGTCATTTTTGAGACTTTCAATAAGATCGAAGTTTAGTTCATTTTCCTGTAGTGTATGAGCAAGTGCTGCAACATCTTTAGGCAAACACATACCTCCGTATCCACGAAGTCGTTTGTTCACGTCGAGATATAAGTTTTTTGTTTTTCCAGTTTGCACATACGCATCTTTAACTTGTGAATAATCGCAGTCAAACTTTTCACATAATTCATAAAATACGTTTGCAAAAACAATACGTAATGCAGCGTAAGAGTTGTTAAAGTATTTTAATATTTCAGCTTCTGTAGGTGCTAATTGCTTTACAGCCTTAGGCAAATGCCCGTGTGCTTCTACAATCTTTTTATATACATACGGATCGTCGGTACCAATTGCAAGTAGCTCGTGATTGTTTATAAAGTCATCTGCTGCTGCTCGTTCACGTAAAAACTCTGGAGCGCAACAGATAGTTAGTGTTTGATGTTTGTCTATCATAAGTGTAGTAAACCCAGGTTCAACTGTACTACGTATACATGCAACGCCTTGGTAGTTAATATCAACAAGTTCTTGCAATACACTTTCAATTACACTTGTATCACACGCACCGTTTGTTTCTGGTGTTGGCAAACACATGAATACTACCTCAGTATCTTTTAAATCTGATATTTCGGTATCAAACTTAATATCATGTTCTACAACTTCATGTTCTAGTAATCTAAATCCTGTTGCATTTGCGTTTCCAACAACGCCCATTCCGATAATTCCTAGTTTCATAATAAACTCTCTACTGTTTTTCTTAACCCTATTTCTAAAGGTGTATAATCTGTAAATCCTGTAAGTGTTTGTACTAGCGTAGTATCAGGACATCTACGTGTAGCACTTCCAACTGGACCAGGACGTATTTCTAATCTATCAGGATTGATACCCATGTATCCCATAATTAACTTTGCTACAACACTTATACGTGTCTCAACGTCCTGTCCTACATTTACTGTTTGGTTACTAGCAGTTTGTATTAGTATGTCTGTCATACGCACAGCATCGTCAACATAACAAAAACTACGTGTGTCGTTGCCTTTGATATAGTACTCGCCTTGTTTACAACGTTCTACAAACTCATTTATAAAGTGGTCAATTTGTCCTGGACCGTATACATTAAAGTAACGTATGATAAGATACTCAAGTCCGCTATTAGCAACTAGGTTTTCGCCTAGTGCTTTTGGTATACTATAACTCCAACGTGGATTGGTAATGTCATTGTACATTACAGGCACTGCTTCATCTGTAGGCACGTGATAATATCCGTTGTCTATTGTGCTATTGAATATTTCGCATGTACTAGCAAATACAAACTTTGTATCAGTATTTCTATAACGTTCAATCAAGTTAATAGTAGGCAGCGTATTATTAATACAAACATCGGTAGGATTTTGATAAAAAAGTCTTGTACCGTTAGTTGCTGCAAGATGTACTATAGTATTGCAATCTGGCATCTTATTGGTTACATCAAGTAATCGTAAGTTTTTATCTGCGTATTTTTGATCATAGCCTATCACATTGTACGTATCTTTGATATAGTTATAAAAGTGGTTGCCTATAAACCCTTTGTGTCCTGTTACTATTATTTCCAACCTGCTTCTTCCTTACTATTACTAGTTGTATAAAACTCTTGCGGTGATGCCATTGTAGTGTGAATATCAATTTCGCCATTTATATGGTGTTGCATGTAATTAGCAAATTCTTTATTCTGTTGAGGGCTCATGTGGCAATAACGATGATCATCGTCTTCTTTTAATCCTAATGCTTGCCAGTCAAGTTTGCTTATATTAATCATACTACCATTAGTACGATCAAGAAAATCAAATGCAAAAATAATATGTGTATCAGGGCGCTGATATTTAATACTATCTAAGTATGCTGTATGATAAATGATATTGCTATCGTAATGCATATTTTTTTGTACTTCGTTTTTTATTGTTTTTGTTAAACGAGAATCAAATAAACAGTTTGCATCTTTATTCATATCTTTTAGATCTGGATAATTAGTATTTTGATAAAATGCCAAATGCTTGGGGGTATTATTTTTAGTAGTAAAAATACTACCTCGTGTAGTACTAGTAACTACAAATATAATAGTATCATGCTTGTAATGATTATTTAAAAATTGAAAATAAGAATAATCAAAACTACTACCACCAATACTATAATTAGTTACATCACCTATCAGAGATGGCCAGCCATTGCCGTATCCAAGTCCATAACTATCTCCAAATATTGCTATTGTCATTTAAAACTTTCAAAGTATGCAGGTGGTAAACGTTTTTTAGTTGGACCTTTTTCATGTAACATATATTCATTTAAAAAACATTTATTCAACGGTGTATGTGTATTTTTATCTATGCTTAGTTCAGATAAATCCTTATATTTAAAATGACTAGCAGCATACATACAAACTTGACCGTCATACCATTTTGTAATTTCTTCTGGCTTATTAACATATGCTTTCTTGTATGTTTCTAAAAATTGAAAAAAATGTTTGTGATTTTTATTTACAATTACAAATCCAGATTCTGCACTATATTTTTCACCTAGATAATCATGACTGAATAATGCAACACAATATTTTTTAGGACATAGTTCTGTAATTAATTTTGTTTCAAATTCTTTACGATACATTATATCAGCATCAGACCAAATTAAATAATCAGTATCTATATTTTCTAATGCGTGTATAAATGTTAAACCTTTCTTTGCAAATTTTATTTCTTTTTGCACAGATGATTTAAATTGTTTCCACTGTGGATATACCACATGATTCCAGTCGTATACTTTAAGTTTATCTGTTTCTGTAAACTTTGAGTTTACATTTTCAGCATAAAGATTTATCCTACAATTACTTGGCGAATACTTTAAAAAACTGTTCAGCATATATCGACCAACATTATCATAATAATGCTGGTCCATAGTTGTTACATATTCAAACTTCAGTGCCACTTGTGCGTCTTACAATATCATCGTGATTGAACTCTGCCCAATACAATTCAAATGCAACGCCGTCTTCAAGGCCTTCAAACTGGTGTATCTTGCCTGGCTTAACTTGTGTAAAGTCGCCGGCATTCAGAATAGTTTCATCAACTAGTCCTTGATCATCTTGCCATACACGTACAAGCCTTTGTCCTGACTCAACAAAGAAGCCATTCCATTTAAACTGATGTTCGTGTTCCGAACATTTGTAACCTTTGTTGAATTCAATACGATGAAACTCTAGTGCTCCGTTTGCATGAATTAACTCTGTGTTACCCCAAATTTTTCCTGCTTTAATTCCCATTTTATTCTCCTATAATAATTTTCCGTAATCAACAACTTCACTTTGTCGATTAATATCTTTTACAAAATATGCACAATCAGGATTCTCTCCATCAAAGATAGGAACGCTTAGTAAATGTCCGTTACGCATCTTTGGAAAGAACCATTTTACATCATTATAAAAATTTGTAATTTCAATCTTAGCAAAGCGTGGATGTGTACCAGTTAACGGATTAAACAAAAATGCTTCAAAGCCTCTTTCGTTTAAACTTGTTAATGGTAGTACTTCTAAGTCACTACCGCTTTGACTGCATCCTACAGCAAGGCACCAATCTAATGGCATAGTAATTTCATTACCGCCAATTTCCATTACTATGGCTGGCGAATTAAATGATTC
>VMHT01222419.1_pt1 | contig 12431 bp, 6 predicted proteins | sample 4693611 | NCBI WGS metagenome assembly VMHT01 (sample SAMN12280063, study PRJNA550983) | marine metagenome | isolation source: seawater sampled from same location over 5 years 0.02-0.2 micron viral filtrate | place: USA: collected off the coast of southern California halfway between the port... ...
GATTAGGGCAACAATAGGGACTACACGCACCTGCCGGGATCCTTTTCATGGATGGAAAAATGCCGGGATCCTTTTCAAAGATGGAAACCTGCCGGGATCCTTTTCATCATCCGAAGATACGGGTAAAACAATCATAAGCCACATTGCATGAAAGCCTGAAACTGTTCCTTTGATCCTCCACGTTTGTCAGGATGGAATAGGCGAGCCAGCTTTTTCTTCTCTCTCGTTCTTCTTTTATCAAAGAGAGTTTGATAGAGCTGACCGTCTTTTGCCTTTGATGATGCCTTCTTCAACATCTCAGATGTAAGGCTTATTTTTCCTACACATTGATCATCCCTTTGCATCTGAAGGGCTGCGATGTGCAATTGTCTGACTTTCTCCACTCTCTTCTTTTCTACCTGCTGTGCAACTCTGGCTGTGATCCGATTCTCATCCATGATATCTTTCTTTCTCCGTCCATGAAAAGGCGTCTCTGCCAGATCCATCGCAAGGGGAATATTAGGAGCGCCTCCATGTTTCGCCACCTTTCATGCTTTGCAAAGAATTCAAAAGAGCCTCAACTGTTTCCGCTACTTTTCCAAAATGCCAACATGGAGAGTCCACCGAAACCGCACCACGTAGAAGACTAAACTGTGGCTGTGAGGCATCTTCATTTTTCTCAACTTTTTGAAGCAGAGCATTGACCATCTCATTTAAATCTACTTCTTTGTCCACCATCTTAAAATCCCATGTGAAATCATCAGGAAGAGGATATCTAGGATCAGGGTCAACATAGCTGATAGTTACTTTCTTTCGTTTGATTTCATCTGATAAACCGCTGTACAGAGTTCTAACAATCAATATATCTTCCTTCCACCGCATGGGATTGCATCCCCATTGCATGTGATCACTCAAAACCAAAGCATGACACATATCTTTTTGAGAATTCGACACTCCTTCTCCTCCATGCAATGCATAGAAATTGTACAGCCGGCGGAAATCAAGGTTTTTTCCTGACTGTTTTTCATGATTGAGGATCTGGTCTTTGTACAATTGCATCGTCGTTTGTTTTTAATCAGCATTACTATTTTTTTTGTTTTCAATTCATTTACTCTCTCTTGACCTTCTTCGCGATGTGCCCGGTATACTGAAATCCCATCGATTGTGAAGATGAGGATGATGATGAGCCAGCTTCTGGTGCTTCGGTTCCTTCGACAAAGACGGCTGAGTCGTCGGTGAGATCGAAAAAGCCTCGCTTCTTCATCCTGTTCTCGAGGATACTGTCAAGTGACACTTCCTGATCAACGACGATTTCGAAGTCATCATCGTCATCTGGGACCGCGGTCATCCACTGAAGAACGTACGCATGCCGTCCTGTTCCTTGGACAGCGCACTGAGCAACGCGATGTTCAATACCCTGCACGGAAGCCTTTTCGGCCATTTCGGTAAGCGCCTTTTCCATGATGTGCTTTGAGAAGGATACCTGACCTTGTGGATAGTTCTTCCAGCCACGAACTTCGTCTGGCAACGTGTAGGTGTAGCGGAAGGCCCTCCTCGCAAAGCCGTGAACTACTCTCACGTTGCGAGTCTCCATTAGCACCCCACTCTTTCTCTCAGCTTCGCAAAGATTCGAAAGACGGTCAAAGCCATCGTCGTACTCCAAACCGTGATCCCCTGCTGCCAGAACCTCGTCATTGATCTTTCTTTCCAGCTGCGCCAAGGTTTCACTGCTTTGAAACCTCTTCGCAGGATACGTTCTCCGGCACAGGGCTAGAGCTGCCTTTTTCATTGACTTTGCGGCCATGCTTTCGCCGATGTGGGGCTGCGCATAGTCCTCCTCGCCCTTCTTCCACTTCCAAGGCGTGGATGTGACGTCAAAGAAATTCGTGAGAGTATCGGGCGATGCCCGCATGTAGTTGAAGCACCTGCGGCCCTCAATCTTACAGATGACGATGATCATAGCTGAAGAAGAGAAAATCTTCTCAGGCAGCTCCACGTTGTCAATCCCCTGCGCCCTCAGAGCACGGTAGCCATTGATGAATCCCTTTCCATAGTAAGTCTCCATTTCGATGAAGTTGGTCAGAGACACTCCAGACTTCTTCCTCTCCTCCTTCCACCGTTCCATGAAGCGAAGGGGGTCAACAGATTCATCATCGCCGTGAGCCTTGAGCATGGAGCAGTACACTTCCAATGAGCGTGCCCCGTGTTCCTCAATCAGAGTATCATAGTCGGTGACGAACTTTTGAACTCCTGTCACAGTGCGAATATTGAGATCCAACATGATAGAAACCATCTTCGAGATCGTCAGATTCTTATTCCCCATCCTGATGCGCCTCCTTTCGTCAGGAGACCAGTTCAGGAAGGGTGGCCCGCCTTCCTCATTGATGGAGAGAAGGTCACGAATACTTGGAAGCGGATACTTGATGATGACAGTGGTTGAGCTCGCGCGCGGATCGCCAGCGCCAACCGTGTAGCGCTTTTGCGCCGCCTTGTACCTCCGGATTGCGCTGCGAATTCTGCGAACCTCATCAGTCGTGGAAGCCTTGAGAACGACGTATGGCAGTGGAAGCCGTCTCGAATACCAGCGGTTTTGGCAACGGAACATGGATCGCAGAAATGAGCCAGCGTGCCAGTTACTCCTCCATGGCTGTAGAGCTTCCGCGACGCAAAGTCGTTCACTGACAGGAAGAATGGTGCTCCATAGTTCGTTTGATAGCTCATTCGTTGAATCTTCGTCCACAGTGTACGCAAACTGCCCTTCCTGAAAGTGTCGTTGGTATTGCGTAGCTGCGCAGAACGCGGAGGTTCCGCCGCATGCAAAGTTGCCATCCCACCAATGATCCATTTTCGCGCGAGCGTTGGACTCCTCGCCCTTCTTCTTTGCGATGATCATGGACAAAGATCCTGCCAGCCCCTTGATCGCTTGAATGTTTCCACCTCCCTCTGCGGATAGCTTCAGAGTGATCTGCCCCGTGCGCTCATTCTTGACAATGGTGCACCCGTGCGCACGGAGACGCTCCTTAACGATCTTCTCAACGACACGGAGGCGAGCATTCTCCAGATCTGCGTCGTCCACCACGGTGAGCCCGCTCGAAAATGTGACAGGTGGAATGAATCCGGACAGGTCAACGATCCTGCGGATGCCCACCGGCATGTTGACAGGGCGCCTTGACAGGATCGCTTCAATCTCATCGTGCCTCTCCGAACCTTCCGGGTGCCAGTGAAGAAAGATATCCCTCAGTGTGTGCTGCCTGTACCTGATAGATCCCACATCCTGCTGTAGAGGAACTAATGTGTCGATAGTTCGGAAGAACTTCTTGTCCATCACCACACGCACATTGACCTTGACAGTGTTTGTGAAAGTCAACACCGTCGTCGATCCCCATACCGTCCTTGGAGACTGCGAGAAAAGCGTACCACCGATGCGATCTCTCTTATCCACGCCCCACTCCTCTGAAAGAATGATGGTGCCCTCCTCGTCGAACCTGATCCTGTCTGAGGGCATCGGGAGCCCATACTTCTCCATGGTTCGGAACATGTTCGTGAGAACGAATCGAAGCAGAAAGTCAGGCGCATGGTCTTGCCTCTGAAAGATTGAGATCGGAAAGTTCATTCCCACCACATAGTATTCCGGCTGAGTGACGATGAGCCTGACGTTCTTCTGATCCGAAGATGCCCTCTGGCTGACCCCGAAAAAGTAATCATTGCCAACTCTTTCAGAAGACGTAGAAGATCCTTGACAGTTCCATCCGTTATCTTCAAAGACTTGTGAAATCCGTGAGAAGAAGTCCACACCGTGCCAGAAAGGCGTGGACGCATCCTTCGCCAATGAGCGGAGTGTAGCATACCTCTCGCCAGCCTTCATCCACTCTGGAGTTTGAAGCTTCGCATGAATCGATGCGACCATGTGGAGATCTGTCCGTGCGAACTCGTCAAAGATGTTGAGCTTCGCGAACATGTGATCCAGCGGGATCTGATGGCGAGCGACAGCAACTTCGTCGTCGCCCTCATCATCGTCGTCGTCATCGTCGTCATCGTCGTCCTCGCTGTCCATGGCGGCGTCACTGCCAGTATCCTTGATCAAGTTGTACTCCTTGACGAGCTTCTCATCCACGTTCTCAGCCACAAAGAACTTCTGATCATCGCTCCCTCCGTAGATTGGAGCTGCGCGAATCTTGATCGCGTAAGCGACGATGCCATTCCGAACATTGCAAAAGAGTCCATCTCTCTTCGCATTCGTGATGTAGAAGTTTGCTTCGCGAAAGAAGCACTTGGAGAAAAGTCTCTCGCACGTCGCCTTTGGAAACGCGTACATGATGATCTTCTTGACGACCGACGATGGGACCTGAATGTTACCATTGCAAAGCTTTCCAAGAAGTTGTAGCGCTCCCAGACTGTCAGTGTCCACGATGTGCGTCTTCAATACACCCTCCGTGAAGTTATTCGGAGCGCTAGAGGCTGCTTTGCACATGATGGTTGGGCATGCCTGAATATCCGTCTTCTTCAAGTACCTCAGAAAGGCGGATCTCCTTTGCATGCCGACCGTGTAGGTCTTCTGTTCCTCTGACAGTTCCTCAGGCTGATCAACAAAGATTACATCCTCATCGTCAGGCTCCTCCACCTCCTCGTCGCTGCTCAGGTCACCCTCACTGACAAGAGATACATCAGAGTCAGACTCCTCCTCTTCATTGGAAGAGCTAGAGCTTTCCCATTCGCCGTCGCTATCATCCTGATGACAACGCTCTTCGCCTGCGCATGTGCACAATTCTCCCGGACCGGCGAAACATTCTTCGCACGGGTCCTCATCCTCTCCGATCTCTCGTCCTGCCATTTTGAACGTCTCCACTGGTCTTTCCCTCTGCTGTTGTTGCTGTCGATGCTGCTTATGTTGCTGCTGCTGTTGTTGTGCTGTCGATGCTGCTGATGTTTGTTTGTTTAGTTGTTTGTTTGTTTAGTTGTTTGTTTGTTTAGTTGTGGTAGCAGATCGGAAAAATTAGAGAAAAAAAAAGAAAGTGTGGGGCGAAAAAAAATACATAGAAATAGAATAGGAAAAAATTGAACGATGAAGGACCACTTCCTTTTTTTTCTTCAACTACACACAATGCGAATACCCAACTGAATTTTATATTTTCTACACAATACTACACAAAATAGGAGGTGTCAATTTGTCAGAATGGGTGGCTGTCATTCGTTATTGTGTGTAGTGTTATATTGTCATGACAGTATGATGTACCCGTTCTGTGGTGATAAAAGTAATATTTAGATTATCATATATTGTACACAATAGAATATTTAAGGGGGTACGCGCCTCGGGCGCGGGCACATGAACCACACAGAATGACGAATTTTGGCAGGCTCGGGCACATTTTGCAACAGATTTCAAGATCTGCTGTGCTGCGCTTAGCTTATCTTTCAAAAGATAGCCTTCAACCGTTGAAGATCAAGCCCTCTTCGATTTCTTTGATTGCTGCTGAAACGAGAAGAATGATTTCGTAGCAAAGTCGGCCACCGCATCCCTTTCCTTGTTTGGAATCTGCCCCAATGAGCCCGATGTGATCAGGCCAGATAGAAAACTGGTATACTGCCTCAACTCGTCCTGATCAGGTGAGGCCTCCTGTTCGCTGACCCTCGCCTTCTTCCTCTTCTTTGACGACGACGCGCTACTGGACGACGACGAGCTACTGGACGACGGCTTCCGCTTCTCCTTTTTCTTTGGAGGGGGTGGACGGCGAACATCCTCTTCTTCCTCCGCTTCTGACTCCGTATCGGAGCCGCCATTGCTGTCTCTCACAACCTTCATGCCGCGCACAACCGTCTTCGGAGCGCCGCGGACAATCTTGTCCTTATTCGCCTCAAAGAATTTCATGAATAAGGTCTGGCAGGACGGAAACGGTGTCAGAATTTCTCCGTCTGTCATTCCATCTTCCGATGTAGCCATGGGTATGCCATGCCGCGTGTACGTCTTCGTCCTGTTCGGTGCCCAGCGGAGGATGGGATACTCCTTAACGATCGTCTGGCATACCTTCTTGTCGGAGAGGTCTTTGTCCGGGAAGAGAGACTTGAAATAGTTCCAGTGGACTCGCATGAACCTTTTGTCGTCGTTCGGATAAGGGAGCTTAAGCCACACAACACCATGCCTTTCCTCTCTGTCGAAGGCAACCTCTGGCCTGCTCGCGATGGGAGAGGTCATGGCAGGCGCTCGCGGTACCGCTTCCTGTGTAGAAGGGGCGTCGTCCGACGTTTGGTTTGGGGGCGTCACAGAGCCTGAAGCTCCTGCGGCTTCCTCCTCAAACGCAACTTCGGATATCCTCTGAGTCTCCGCTGCCTGCAAGCTTGGAGGTACGTGACGGCTTTCTGGTAAAACTTGAATGTATGGACGAGGTGCGATGGTCGTTGAGTTTATCATTTCCGTGGATTGAAGAAGCTTTCCGCACGCTTCGTTTTGTTTCGTCTAACCCTTCTTTCGTTGAAAGTAGGGACCTGTGAAAAAGGAGTGAGAAAGTAGAAGTATAAACTGAGCACAATGAGGACGAATCTGAAAACAATAGTATACTACATACAATAGTGTCATTCGGCAAAAATTACCTGAAAAAAAACCATTCTCAGAATGGATGAAATCCAACTTCGAAGAAGAAATATGGAATTGGTAGAAATCATACCAAAAAAAAGGGAGAGAGGAGGGAGATAGAAGAAAGAAAAAAAGAGTGGCTCACATTTACCCATGTTATATTTAGGTAAGCATGGCAAAATTACAACTTTTCAAAGGCGTTTTTCAGAGAACAAAGTCCAACTTCGTGTAGAGATCCCTAGAGAAATAAAAAATAGGAAGTGTGAGACAGACGACAACACACATGGAGAACGTCACGCCGAATCAGCAGCAGGTATCTGCGGAAATACTCGCCAACCTGAGCGAAGAGGAACTCGCCGCGGTGACGAAGTTCCTTCAGGTTCAGAAAAAGAAGAAGGAGAGAGTGCTTGACAACGGGCTGTGGAGAGACAGCGTGGACGAATGGCTCGAGACGTTGAGCGAGAAGACACGATGGAAGTATTCCCCCATCATAGCCAAGTTCGAGGAGCACGTGAACGGCTTCCGCGACGAGGAAGGGATGAAGCCCATAGAGCGCGTGGGCGACGTGCGAACGAGCGACGTTGAGAAGTACAAGGCATGGATCTTGGAGTACAGCGAGAGCAATAACACGCGAAGGTCCTATCACTACGCCGTCCGGAGCTTCTTCACTTGGCGCTGCGAGAAGGTTCAGCTGCTGCGCCAGATAGACAACGTGTTCCACCCTTTCGAGGGCGTGAAGAGGCCGACCGGAAAGCGGCGCGTGAAGAAGAGGCACGATGTTCTGACGAAGAGGGAGGTGTATGCGCTCTTGGACGGCGCCATACATGAAAGGGCGAGAAGGCACATGGCGCTGATGTACTTCTTCGCATTGCGCAACTTCGAGGCGGCGAGCGTCCGCGGGGAAAATCTGATTCTCGAGACGGACGAGGAGGGAAAGGAGTACATCAGGCTGACAGGTCTCTGGTGCAAGTGGAATAAGGAGATTGGAAAGGAGATCAAGGACAGAAAGTGCTATCAGGCGCGCGCCCTCGAGATCCTTTCTCCGTGCGCCGGCATGGAAGGGTACGTGTTTCCACGGAAGGGAGGCGACAGGCACCGGTCAAGGCGAACAACGTTCGACTGGACGAAGAAGTCTGCCCGCGCGGCCAAGATCCGCACCTATGACCACGAAGAGGACGGAAAGTGCAACTCCTACGTCTCAACCCACTGGCTCAGGCACGCGTGCGCCTCAGCATGGTACCATGCGAGGGTAGATCTGAAGAGCATATCCGCCTACCTTGGGCACGGCTCCGTGAAGATGACGCTGAGGTACATTCATGCGGACCCTGATGCGAGTCGAAAGATTGAATACTGAACTGAGTGAAAAAAATCATGGAAGACAATGACGCTACTAATTTTTGTGAGAGGTGTAATTCTTCTTTTCCAAACTATTTACATGCGCCACGGCTTTCTTCTTCAATGTTGAGGAGTCGCCGCAACAGCAGTTGTCAAGATTGGCAAAATCAATCTTCCGTGTTACTTCTTTTCTTTTGATGGTCCAGCGTCCCAGTTGACGGATTGCATGGGGCTTCCAGAATATTTTAAGCATTTTCTTTCTCTTTGATTTTTTTTTTCACAGACAGAAGGACTTAAATTTCATCGCCGTGAACATCAATCATTTAAAAAAAAAAATTAAATGTAGTAACCCATAATCAGGCGAGGAGTATCGCTCTCTCTTCCTCAAAGTTGTACTTGCTCATCAAAAATGCAAGCCTGTCAATGGTCTGCCCGCTTGCGGTAAGGCTAACTGTTCGGAGAATCTCCTGAACGTTCTCCCGCGGAATCTTCTGACGAATGGTGCGAATGATCAGCTTTGCCATTCCAAACGGATGGATAGCAGGATTGGCGGGATTGATCCATGTGATATTGTAGCGCACATGGTGCGACGAGCCCAGCCTCTTGTTCAGCAGGCAAAGATTGACCAGAGTAGGAGGGCTTTCCGCGTCATGCTCAATCCTCTTCTCCTCCTGAACCAGCGAAGGATAGCTCGTCCATCTCTGCCCAACCTCAACCGTGCCAGCGACCCCGGAGAGCACTAGCTCGCCCGTGTCCTTGTTGTAAGACTCCATATTGCCGCTGGCGAGGGCAGGCGCTCCTCCCGTGGCGTAGTCATGCCCATCGTCAAAGAATGTGATTCGATCCTGAAGGAGGATGCTCGAATCATAGAGCATGGAGAGCCCGCTTTCGATGGTGACCGTGTTGCTGGCGCCATCGAAGGCGGTCACGATGCCCGTCCTGACCTTCCAGAATCCATCCTCGCTGTTCGGCGAGTCCCATGCATGCGCGATGCCATCGCCCTTGTCGCCCCCCACACAGTCCGGGGCCGTCAGCGTGAGGCCTGCGCCGACGATACCCGTCAGGGAGACCTCCCTGAATCGGACGTGCTCTGTCCCTGCGGCGTCCACGATGATGCTGATCGTCGTCGGCCTGCCATCCTTCTGCTGCTTGGAGACCCCTGTCACTGTGATGCGACCCTCCCCGTTGACGGCGAGCCTGTCCGTGATCGGACGACCGTTCTCCTGAAGCATGATCTCCTCCACATCAAACTTCTCGTTGCTTCGAGGGACCACATCAAAGTGGAGGTAGCTGCCGACGCTGGCAGAGCATCGGAAGACGGACTGCTGGCTGCGAAGGTCCAATCGTGAAACGTTCACAAGAGCTGGCTTCGAGTAATGGCTCTCCGTGTACTCCCGAACGACGATCGTGTGCGGCGTATTCACCTCTCGAATCTGGGTCCTCGCCACGGGCATGGCGGAGTCTGCGATGCCCGGTGCCGACGTCCTGTACTCATATCGCGCGCCCCTCTCCTCGCACCTTCTCGCATCGATGTGACGGATGGTCAGCGTGCTCAGGCCCTCTTCGGCAGAGACAGAGTAGTTTCCTGCCGCTCCACCATTCAAGGGCACAGGAGAAAAGTGCGCGTCATGAACCCCCTTTCGATGCCATGCTCCGTCGAATGAAGCAGAACCATCCTTTGCAACCGCGAAGACGGAGAGCTGAATCTCCTTCGTGTCAATGCCCTTGGGCAGGGGCGTCATCGCCGCCAGCCCCTTTCTTCCCTCCAGAAGGGCGACAGGGACGACCAGCGCCTTCGCACTCTTTGTCAGGACAGTTGTAGATCCGTCTCCAGAGTCGGTCAGCGTGTAGCGCACGGTGTACGTGCCAGAGTCGGAGATGCGAAGGGATCTGAGCGGAGCCGTGAGAGGGAGCGTCTGGCCGCTCGCGGTCGTCCTCTCCCATGCCACCTCGCTCACATCGAAGCCCTTGACGTCCACGATGGCGCGAAGGCGCACGCCAGTGTTCTGGAAGGAGAAGGTGAGCGTCTCCTCCGCGGAGGCATCGAAGAAGTTGACGCCATTGTCCAAGGATGCTTGGAGCGTCAGGGACGCGCTCGTCGCCTTGGCCAGCGTGACGGGCGTGGCAAAGGCCTTGATCAAAAAGCTTCCCTTTGCCCCATCATAGAGCGGGAACGGCTCGCCCGACCTCTGAACCTCTGCGGTGGCGTCGATGAGCGTCCCGTCCTCCAGCCTAGCCGCCTCGAAAGGGATGGGCACGCTGAGCCACCTGTCCTGAGTGACGGTCTCTCCGGAGCATATGAGCCTGTCATCCTCCCTCGTCGCCTCGTTGCTCTCCGCGTCAAGCGCGGCAAAGGCGATGAGGGTGATGAGGTTTGGATTGCCAATGCGATTGATGCTGACGACGATGGCGGCGTCCAGAAGAGAGCCAACCTCCCTCTGGCACCCTACGGTGATGGAGGCCACGTCCGTGTGGGGGATTCCGGCCACGGAAAGCACGTATCGCTCGAAGCTGCTGTCCGGCACGATCGTGGCGTCTCCATCAGGATGCTGCTCAAGGAAGTAGGTCGCATACCTCGCCAAACCTTCCTTGTCGAAGCATCTTCTTTGATGGAACCCTGCGAGGATCCATGGGAACATATCAACCCTGTCTCGAAGCCTGCGCGCGGAGGGCACGAAGGACGCAATTTCGAGGAGGCTTCTTCCATCCTCGAGGTGCGGGAGCAGAGCCTTGGGCGTCTGTCCAATATCCAGACTTTCCGGAACGTGGGCGAACACGTCGTTTTTCCAATCGATCTCGTCCGTCGTGGTAGAATTTCCGACGAGTGGAAAATATTTCAGAGTCATCTCATACACCTCCTTTGTCATCGAATCGCCGGGAACGTACACCGCGATTGCGCCGGAAGGAGGCGTACCCCTATTCAGGGTAAGCCTCTGTGGGTCGTCAAAGTCCTGCGGAAATGCGATTGGGACAGCATCTTTCCAAAGCGTCTTATCGTTGTATATCGAGCCTTCAAACTTTGTCTCTTCGGTGTACACGGCCGTCGAAAGGTCAGCTCCTCTCAGATCGGCATGGCGTAGATCAGCACCAGTAAGGTTGACGCCTCGAAGATCCGATGTAAATTGTGCATCCTCGCCGCCCGCCACTGCTCTCCTGAGCAGTGGAACATGCCCATCGATGGTTATTTTCTTTGGTGACAGGGTGCGAAAGTATTCAATGGTCTTTGGATAGAACTCCTGCGTGAGCCTTGCATATTGTAGGTTTGCGCCGCTGAGATCTGACCCGATGAGGACCGTGCCACGAAGATCGCTAAAACTCGCGTCCTCACGTTGAAGATTTTTGTTTGAAAACTCATATCCGGTAAGGTACATATTGGACAGCAGAGATTGTCCGGTTCCGGTTCCGTTGCTAATTTCCGCGGTGGAGGGAAGATTGACCCAAAACGAGATCGTGTCACCATTCTGAGGCTTTGATGGCGCGACAAGATCCTCGTCTCCGGGGAACGCGACAGACTTATGCACTCGAATCGTGAGATTGTCAGCACCATCCACCCTTTCTGCGATCATGGAGGTTGGCTCCCTCTTCATCGTCACGTCGGCAAAGTACAGCGCGTCGTTGGAGAGGGAGTACACTGTCAAGTTGGAAGAGTTGGATGCCACAATATGATCACCGTCCCCGGCCAATGCGATGGAGGTCGTGGCCGCCGTGGTCACCGTGACGTTTTCATGCAATGACCAGTCAGAATTGGCATTGGCATATCTGTAGATGTTCAGAGGCAGAGTCCCATCGGGAACTATTATCTGGCTGCCGACGTCGGTGATATCATGAACGTACAATCCATTTTCTGAATCGTTCGTCGCAAGATCCGTTGGAAGAGTGTCGTTAAACTGGCTGAACTGATTATAGCTGTTCCATTTTTGAAGCACGTTTTCCCTTGACAAGGTTATGGGAGAGCTTCCGCTGTAATAATGGACTCTTGCCGATACGTTTGTCCATTCTCCATTATTCAACCGAGATTCCACCATGTACAGCTTATCGCTACTACTAGTAACGTAATGATTAATGGCAAAGATGTAATGATCGCCAGTGTTCGCGTCGCTGTACCATAAATATCCATAAGCCAAACTTCCGGGAAGATTGGATGCCGTCGCCCCACCAATCTTTCCAGCATATTGAACGGGGGTATATGATACTTCCTTTTCTCCCGTGATCGCGATCATGTTACCGCTCTCGTGGAGCGAGATGCGGCTACCAATTCGTTGACCGGCTTTTCCTTCAATATTGCCTCCCTTCTGGAACCATTGTGATCCATCCCACTCGAACACGCGCACGCTTCCGCGATTGTCCTCTGAATAATATGTGCTTCCTGATGCGACAGTGTTGCCATCCGCAGATATGCCAGTATGCCTGCCCCACCCGTCACCCGAACTCTGCCCGGATATTGAATCTCCTCTCTGCGCCCACGTGCCATCTGAGAGAAGGTCCATGACCTTCACTGACCCTGCGCCCGTGCTCGACACAGTGCCGACGACGAGGGCGTCCCCAGAGA
>VMHT01034975.1_pt1 | contig 12430 bp, 15 predicted proteins | sample 4693611 | NCBI WGS metagenome assembly VMHT01 (sample SAMN12280063, study PRJNA550983) | marine metagenome | isolation source: seawater sampled from same location over 5 years 0.02-0.2 micron viral filtrate | place: USA: collected off the coast of southern California halfway between the port... ...
AAGAGCATCCCAATCGTAAGGAATCGTAAGAGTCACAAGAGCTTTTGATTTATAACCAGTCTTAACGAGGTCTTGAATACCTGTAAGACTGTCGATATGGTAGAGTTTGATCTCATCGTTTTTACGAGCCATAACAAAAACTTGACCGCCAAACGATGCACGTTTAGCTAACCATGATATTTGCATAGGTCTTAGAGTAAGAGCATTACCTGAATGTATTTCTTTTAGCTCAATCCAGAACTCTTTACCTTTGGCACAACCGTTAACGTCAGGAACACCTGCTCCTGTCATACCTGTTTCAATACGTTGTAAATGTATTTCAGGTAGATTTGACCTTAACAAGAGCCATAAATTTTTTTCTTTCGCCATATTTCATTTTACGGTAACGTTTCATAATCGAGCGTTTTGTTAGAACTGACCATTTAGCGTTTCTGTATTTTGATCGTTTTCGATGTTTAGATATATTAGGTTCTCGCCACCAATAATTCCTCCATTGTTTCAATTTAAAAAATAAAGGATCAGGTTTGTATACAGTACCGTCTGAGTATCTAGGTGTTGTGTGTTCTTCATGTAATACACGTTCGAGCCATTGCATATCTTCTTGTACGTAAGGTTCATCGGTCGCTAGATATTCTATATAGTCTAAAATATCGTTATCTATAACCGCTTCGTCATAAGCACAACAAGACCAATTTTGATATTTATTTGATAATATCTGTTTACGTTTGCCTGATCCGTAAGTTGAATGTGGGTCTTTATTTTTAGAATACTGATGTTGTTTTTGACAATCCTTGGAACAATAATTTAATAATCCTGTTTGGCTTTTAAAAAACTCAACGGAACAATGTACACATGATCGAGGAGCTTCTACATATAATCGTTTATGTTTATCTTGATCATGAAACTTAACGCTACATTTAGAACTACAAAACTTTCGTCTTTGTCCGTATAAAGGTTTAGAACATACTTTGCACTCTCCGTTGTTCGGTAGTTCTATTTGTGTATTACTTGCTAAAAACATATACCTTAAATATAAAAGGCAAAGTTTAGAAAGTAAAGCACTGTCCTAGCCCGACCAATCCCACCCAGTATGTGGAGCAGCTTTTTGATTGTTAGAGATAAGTTTAATATCTCGTTCTTTTAACCAGTCATCGAAAGCACGTTTAGTTTGATCGAGGTCATCGTACATATTTTTAAACTCAGACCATTTGTTCCGAGCAATCTGTGTACCATAGTAGTAATCACCGTCACCGAGTTTACAACGTGTAATAATCTGCCACATACGTTGTTTGGTTAAATTATGCTCTTTACCCATTTGTTCTAGAGTTGTAGAGCTGTCTACCCATTGTTCGTACATTCGTCTGTACTTAATAGAGTATTCTTTAGCTTTTTCTTGTGAGATACCTTTCATTTTATTTCCTTTGTTTCGCCCCATGAACTTCCGAGTTCCTTATCCACTAGTAGGGGTACTGCAAGTTCTACACAAGTTTCCATTATTTCTGCAATCTTGTCAGCTTGTTCAGTGTTCTCTACCGAGATATCAACCTCATCGTGGACTTGTAGGTGAGGAACAATTCCTTCCTCCCACAGACCGAGCATTGCTAACTTCGTCATGTCAGCAGCCGATCCTTGAATCAACCGATTCAGAGCCTTGTATGTATATGATCTTTTTAAATTATCACCGTATTTTTCCTGTGCTTCTTCGTACGGTAGAGGTAGAGTGCGTTCATATCTATCTTCCCATAGATTAAACCTACAACGTCTACCTGCAAACGTTCGTATATAGCCACGTTCCATGGCTACCCTTGCACACTGATCTTGTAACCCTCGTATAAAGGGAACTTTATTGTGATACTGCTGAAATAACCCCTCAGCTTCCGTATCGTCTATCCCTAGCTCCTTAATAAGCTTTTCTTTACCCATCCCATAGCTAAGTCCTAAATTAATCGTCTTAGCCTGTTTACGCGGTATATTAGCCATATCTGCAACGATCTGGTGGAAGTCCGCGTTCTTTTCTGTATACTCAACTACCGCATCTTTTGCCCCTGCTAAGTTCATTCGATCAGCGTAATGAACGGTAAGCCTTGGCTCTTGTTGTGAATAATCGAATACACCCCACTGACAACCATCCTCTGGAATAAACAAAGATCGGATTAAATTACCGATCTCTGGATCCCTTGCAGGAACTTGTTGTAGATTAGGATTACTATAGCTAAATCTACCACTAACCGTGCCGCCACGATCGTTACGCATAGCATGAGCTTCTGCGTGTATACGACCATCAAAGCAGTGATCTTTAATCATCTTATCGATGAAAGTAGTTCTAGCTTTATTAAGTTTCCTTGCTCGAACAATAAGTTGTGGTAACTCGTGTTCGTGTCCTTCTAACCAGTCTTTTTGAAAACTAGCCATACCTTTTGCAGTTCTAGGAAACCATATCTTGTTTTGTTCGAAGATAGCTTCTAACGATGCATTAGCCCATAAATTAACTTCTGCACCATATTTACGTTTAATCTCAACCTGTAGCTTTTGTTCTTCGATCGATAACTTTTTACTAACATCGTCAGCTTTTTGTTCATCGATTCTAACACCTCGCCATCGCATTTCTAACAATAGAGGAATCAGTCGGCATTCCATATCGAGTATTTTTTCTAACCCTTGTTCTTGAACTTCGATCTTTAATTTTTGCCAAAGTTTTAGAGTTAGTGCTGCATCTTGCTCACCATAAGGTCCAACGAACTTAGACGGTAATTTATACATTTCTGATTTAGGATTTACCCCAAACGATAGAGCAGCATTTTGTAATAACGATTCATCTTTCTTTTCGTTACAGTAAAACTCACCGAGGTTATCTAAAGAATAAGAATACCTATTCTCGTTTACTAAGGGAGCCGCTACGATCGTATCTAATATTTTACCGCCTACGTGTACGCCTTCTCTACGGAGCCACCCTACGTCGTATAAGGCGTTATGAAATATAACGTCTCGCTTTTCCGATGCTAGAGTGTTGCGTAACCAACGTAATACAATATCTTCGTCAAGATTACCTCCGCCTTGATGACGGATCGGGAAGTAACCCTTCCAACCCTCTGTCGCAATACCAACACCCACGATATGCCCACGACCTGTAGCCCATCCTGGACCACAAGTCATGAGGTGTGGATCGTAAGTTTCTAAATCTACTGCTATTGTTTCTGTCTCAGAAAACTGAGGGAAAACTTCTGGAATAGACCAGTCACTTGTTGGAGCGAACATAGGGGTTTGTAAAATCACTTCTTCTTTTTGATCCTCGTGACTTTAGTTTTCTTAGCTTTTGGCTTTTTTGCAGGAGCTTTTCCACCTTCCCAAGCTTCGTTAACATCTGGAGTAGACTTATCGTCTGCTTTATATGTTCCCTTTTTCGTTCTAGCTCGTTTAGGATCGTTTTTCACTACTTCATAGATCTTCCCTGCTTTAAGTTCGTCATCGAATTTCTTTAAAACAACTTCAGCATCTTTGATCGCTTTTTCAAGAACTTCTTCCTTTACAGCTTTCTTAGGTTGTAGTTCTTCTTTTGGTAACGGTGTAAAAAATCTAACAACTTTTGTCCACCAACTATCTACATTACTCATTAGTAATCCTCCTTACCATCTTCTGCGGCATAATTAACATCGTCAGCTTCAACACTAACTTGATTAGTATTAGCTAAAATGTACTCTTCAACTAATAATAAATATCTACGTAAGTCTCGAATATCATCGAGTAAGCCTGCTTCGCCTTTATAGACCTCACCTGCTTCGAAGATATCCCACCCGTGCTTTTCAGACTGGTGTTCTATACGATCGAACTTACGTGCCAACATCATAAAGGCACCTACACCTCCACGACGTCTCCAAGAATCACCGTACGAAGTCTCTGCTCGTTTAAGAGCTTCAAGATCGTTTTGGGCAACTTCTTTCATATTTTCCCATTTGCTCATTTGTTTTCTCCTATATCCGCATTGTTTAAAGTATAGGCGGTGTCTCTTTTGCGGATCCACTCAAAATACGCCTCCATCCAATCGAGAGACTTAATAGACTGTACTTCTCGATACGAATTCAAATAATCTCTTTGTTTATGATAGTAAAATGCTTTTAACATCGGCACTGCTACGTCTGGGAAAATATTATTATCCCACTCAATATCATCTGTTCTTTTTAACATTTCTTTTGGGCTATACCTAAAAGTTTCAAAATAATCGAAAAAGAATCTTATTTCTCTATTAAATGAAGTAATCTCATTAACAATAGGTACAGGTTCATATTCATCAATAAGATCATAATGGTTCTTTATATGTTTATAAGTGTATACATCTAATTCTATATCTTTAACTTTCTCCCATACAGGATTGTTGGGATAAATATGAAAACTATCGCTAATTTGAGTATAGTCTCCCATAGGTAGATTTAAGTTATGAGCTACGAACTCTTGTAACATAGACATATGAACTACGTTCGCACCATAAGCCCCCCACAACATATCATTAGAACGATTACAAACAGTCATACATAACTTACCATCACGTACTTTAAAATAAATATTCGTATTACACGGTACATCTTTTCTTTCAACTTTTTTATTACAGGTTCTTGCTAGATCATCTTTCGGATCCCACATCTGTAAAACTGCTCGTCTTTCATAAGGGTTTTCTTTTAATAAACCAATAATCGCGGTTATTTGATCTTTATTAAAATAACTTCTCCATCGCCAACCATAAGCTCCCCATAGAGTTTCACCGTCGTCTGAGAAGTCTTCCATAGACTTAACAAAATAAGTTAATGGCTCTAAGTCGTTACGACCATCGAGCATCCATAACCCTTCTATAAAATGAAAAAATGGATTAGCGTCTCTTTGTTTTATTAAACAAACTCTTTCCCATGGTTTTTCATAAACCGTGGTTACAGGTGTATTAGCTTCATACGTTATACCATTACGACTTTCTTGTACTCTGTATTCGGTAGGGTCTTGAAATAAATCAATACCTTTTTCTAACGCGTCGTTTACGTTTCTTGCTTTAATTACTTTCATAGCCCGTCTTGATAGCCTCCAACTATTTCATGTATCACGAAACGTATTTCTTCATCGTTTAACATTGGTACTTTTCTTTTGATAAAAGCTATTGCAAGTCGCTCATCTGCGGCTACTTTTAGAAAGAAAGCTACCTCTAAAAACTGTGTGTAATGTATATCAATCACATCACCATATTCTTCTAATAATTCTATTACTCTATCACTCATTCCCATACTTACTTTCTCCTTCTATTAAGTCTTCCACCATCGGAAGATCATTGTGTTTATACACCGATCGTGTTCTCCCCTCGTTTTTATATATTCGAGAGTATTTATCAAACTCACACAGACCGCCTTCGATCTCTCGCATTTCGTAATTAGCACCGTTTCTAAAGATGATTGAAGGAGCTAATATTTTCTTTACCTGTTCAAATAGGTCTTGCATTTCTTTACACCATGGGTGGCTTTTACGACTATAATCCAGCGGTCTTCCTGTAAGACGATTAAGTCCTCGCATAGCTCCTGGACCTGCATTAGCCCAAGTCATAATATCGTTAGCGTTTTCTAATAAATAGGTATGTCTTAAATCAGTAACAACTTCATATGCCATGAATGGACCCATGTATGGATAATCTCTAAGAATCAACCACGTTGCTTCTAATGAAGATTCACCTTTTGCTAAGTTTTCATGTAATCTAGATAAGATAGATTCTCTAGCTTTCCAAATATGTGAAACACACTCAGCTACCCCTGTTACTTTATCCATACCGTTTGGTGTTTTAATAATGTAAGCCCCCGTGATCCACTTAGGTTGTTTAGTTATTTCATAAATAGCTTTCTTTCTATTCCATTTACGTAATAAATCATGATCGATTAAGGTTCTTCCTGTTTCTATTAAATTAAACCAACGGAATATAATCGTAGCCATAAGGACATCTTCTTCGTTCCGCATAGGCTCTCTTATATGTGTTCTAAACCAACGTGTTGTACGATCATCTTCTCTAAACACTTGGCAGAACTTAAACTCCTGCAAAATTGGATCGTCAGTCCAGGGAGGGGAAAGAACTGCAGATTCTTTTTTAATGCGTATTGACTCACGTTCAGTTTGCCAATAGCAATAACGATCCAACTCTGCGGGAATAAACTCAGTCATTACTTTTTACGTAACACCCAAGAACAGTTATTAGCGACTTCAGGATAAAACGTAGCAGCAACAACTCGTAAAAACTGTCTACCGTATCTGTTTTGTAGTTTTTGAAACTGTTCAGGAGTCCATCCTGTTTCAGAATCTTCTTTCATCGCTTTCTTTAAATTAGGTAATTGTATAAACGTTCCTGTAACGTCTATTATCTCGAAGTTTCTTTCTAGTTCTTCTTTTAATTCTTGGAAACCCCACTCGTAAATATGATCCTCAGGAAGCTTGTCGTTAGAACCATCGTGGTTAGGAGTAGATACAAAAGCTAACCCATTCGGTCTTATAGTTCTAGCGGCATCATCTAACCATGCACCAATAAACTCTCTACCCATATGTTCTATAACTTCGGTCGTCCAGAAAAAATCTACGCTTTCATCTTCTAGTTTAAATACAGGATCAACAGTTAAATCTTGTATACGTATTTCACCGTTAAAGTTCTGAAACCACGTAGAATCAGCTAACTCTCCACCTGCATTAGACCAAAAAGGATTTTCTAATTCACAGGCAGGATCGATATCGTAACCATAATACGATCTGATAATATCTGATTTCTTTACAACATAAGCTTTATATAAATTTCTGAGTGTCCAACACTCACCACAACCAACTTCAAATGTATCGAGTGGTCGTCCTAATCGTTTAGCTTCAGCGATACACATAGAAGCGATCTTATCGAATCGACTTATATGAGCAAGTTCATCAGGTCTCCAGTTTGCTAATACACCCGCACTAGCGATATCCATTCTAGTATTTTTACTGTCGTTTTCGTTAACAGTAAGTTTCTTTCTTATTGATGACATTTAATTTACCTCCACCAACTTGGTTTAGTTCTACCCTTTTCCCACTTAGCGTAATGTTTCTCGTTAATAACGTAATTACGATAAGCTAGAACAGAGTCCTCGTTTTTATATTCGTCAGGCATAGCTTGAGCAACTGGTGTCATAAGACCTCGAGTAATGTTTTTAGGCATCACATATAAGGCGTCTGACAATTTAGCAAGACTTGCGTGAGTCCGTTGGTAACGATATGTATATTCATTACCTAACGCTATAAAATGTTTATAAAGCCAATAATAGTTACCACTGCATTCTCTAGCCCAGATCGTACAGGGATGGTTCATATAAGCTTTCTTATATAAACCTACACTATCTGCATATTCGTCTCCGTCTAATAAACGGTGAGCTGTACAGAGCATCTGTGCGGTTTCTAATGGCATTTTCACTAGCATTTTATCTGGTTGCGACTTAGCCGCAATCACAGGATCTTCGTTAAAATAAAATATGTTCATAATATTCTCCTTTCTTTAAACATAAGTACCTTTATACTTTACTTTTATGTGCAAAGTAAAGCACTTTTACATTTGATAGCATTTTGTTGTTTTAGGTTCTATCAAATACAAGTTTTCTTTTGTTCTCGTAATACCAACATAAAATACTCTATTTTCCTCATCAGGATTTTGTTGGTAGTTTTTATAAACTCTTGTCGTTATATCAGTAAGTAGTACAACATTAGTAGCTTCTCCACCTTTAGCCGCATGAATCGTAGACAATCTGATACGTGGTTGTTTAGTAATCTTTTCTCCTCTACGTAACATAGCTCGTATGTAACTAATATCTTTAGGACTTAACAGTGTAAAAACATCGTACCAATGACCATCGGGCAAGTCTGGTAGATGACTTTTGAGATCTTCGTACTGTAAAACTAAATCAGTATCTAATAAATCAAGTTTCTTAGGTGTTTTAACTTTGATATATTTTAGAATATTTGCACATTCAGCCAAGGTTACTGTTTGACCTTTACGTAACCGTTCCCAATAAATAACTGCTCTAACCTTTGCTTCTGAAATAGACGGTCGACCTTTAACCTCGAAGAACCAGCCTTCGTTTCTACAGTACTCATCGACTCCTTCTAATAAATAATTTGTTCTAGCTAACACTAACCACTCACCTTGATCCATATTTACTTGTTCTATCGTAGCTTCCCAACGAACTAAACCTTCATCTGTTCGAGGCTTCCATTCTTTATATATACGCGAACCTACTTGACCTATACATTGACTGGCAACTTTATGCACAGAAGAAGGTACTCGATACGATTGTTTTAGTACCATAGCGTCTGTAGAATTTTTTATCAAATATTCAACATCTGCTCCCGCCCAACGATAGATCGCTTGGTCATCATCACCTGCTACATAAATCTTTTTGGCTTTTTCTGCTAACTTACGTACCACCGCCCACTGCAAAGGAGAAAGGTCTTGTGCTTCATCTACGAACATAACATCTAATACAGGTATATCACCGTCGACTAAAAAGTTTTGTAACATATCTGTATAATCAACAAGCAACCGATCTTCTTTAAATAACTTCAATCCTCGAGCAAAACGTTCTAGCTCGAACCAACCGACCGCATCTTCAACCTCGTGCCATTGTTCTTTTAATGGTATGTCTCTCATCCTAGCTAAGTTTTCTATAAACGCTAGGCGATCATCATGAGTCATACCAAATAAATGACCGTCATCGGAAGTTGTCCTACCTGTAAGTTTTAAATTAAGTTTCTCATTTAGATCATATATATCTGAGTTACTTACTACGCTTTCCCTAGTCAGTCCTAGTTGTCTAAAAGCTAATGAATGTAGAGTACGGAAAAATGGCAGTTGTTTATTAGTAATACTAAAACGATGCATAGCTCTTTCTTTACCTTCGTTTACTGCTTTTTTAGTAAACGTGAAAAACCCAATACGTTCAGGTTCAGTACCGCTTTCTAGTTCGTCTTCGATTAAGCCAAGGAGTGTGCTAGTTTTCCCTGTTCCTGGAGGTCCAAGGATCACTTGCGTATGGCTAGGTAAGGTCATCTTTTAAATTTTCAAAACTGTGGTAAACATCTATGTGTGTATTGCAGTTAGGACAACTGAGGTTAGTTACTATGTCGTAATCATCCTCATCTTCTAGATCATGATCACCACCCCATATTAAAGGTGTTTTACAATGCCAACAATTCATAACCCACTCCTAAATGTTAAATTAACTCTTTCCTCTGCTCCTACTAAATCAGGAACAGCATGGGTAGCTTTCATCTGTGAATATCCATCGAACATAATCACATCACCGTGATCAAGAAGATATAACTTTTCATCTTTTATAAAGTTTTCTTTAAAATCTACCTCACTGGTATTAGTATGTCGTTTTATATTATTTTGATAAGTTCTCCAAGCAAAAACTCTAGGTGCACCAAAACTTAAAGAAACAACCACGTCATCAAGAGTTGGTACAGTATCACTGTGGTGTGGTATACCTTTATCATCGGGATAAAAACCACATAAACAAAAAGTAAATTTGATTTCTTTATCGAAAACTCTGGAAGCTACATCTTCTGCCGCAACCTTAATTAATTGCATTTTATGAGTCCATGGTTCAGGCTCATATAATTTACCTGCATAATTAAAAGTTGAATCACCAAACCCACGAGTCGGTCGACCTTTAACCATCGTGCCTTCGAACATACGTTCACGAGGATCGTCCCACTTATCTATTCCGTGCTCAAACTCTGCAAATATATGTTTGATATGTTTAATCATAATAAGTTATCGTTAAATTCTGGTAAATCATGTGGTTCGTCTTGAGCTTTAAATTCTTCTATATACCAAACGTTTACTCCTCGTCCTTTTATGTTAAAGAAGTGTGGTTCTCCATGTAGTTGTTTTAGTTTAGATGTTAAATTGTTTCTTTGATAGTCTTTAAAGTTATGTCGATGTAAATATTCCATTAAATCACCAAGTCGGAAATAGGTTTTACCATTATCTGTCCATGGTTTATGTAATAAAAGCTCATCACGTTCTCTCGCAGGTCGTTCTGTACAGAAATTTTCTAATAATTCTAAAAAGTGCCCTTCTGTGGAACTTTCTTTAGGAACTTCGACCACGGTTAATGCATCTAGGAGCTGCTGGATGATCTGTCTCCAGACGTTTTCCTTAACCTTCTGAGGTATCTTATTTAGAGCATCCATACACTTTCTTTGAAATCTGTTTTGATTTAGTAAGTCATCTGTCTCTAATTCTAACCTGCCACCTTCCACATCCAGGAACCAAATCGGTGGTTCACTATCTTGTTTAGTTAAATTACTAAATAACGGTGTACCGCCATTAGCACCAATCCCATATTTACGTGTTCGACATAGAGGACTATTACAATGACTAGCTATCGGCTGATCATTACATTTATAAAAGTAATCTTTACGTTGTACCTGCTTACCCACGGTCAATACTTCTTGTGCTCCTAGTGGTGGTTGCATATATTTTATATTTACGTCTTCTAATCTTTTTTCCCAATCATCAGGAAATTTCTTTCTAAGGAATACTCCTACGTTAAACAATCCTGAATTACGTGTACCTTTAGGAAACCCTTGTACGATTAAATGTTGTATACATGGGGGTGATTGATCTAACCAATCAATAGCTTCGTTTAATGGACTAGCTTCTAATTTTTCTAACTGGTTTGCAGTTAAAGATAATTCAGATGCGAAGTTAAGGAATTCTTCTGGAGTTAACGCTCCACCGTCTCTACCGTAAGCATAACGTGTTGAGTTCTCTCCTCCGAAGTAAGGCATATTTAACGTGCTACCTCTATCACCACGTTCTAATAACAGTTGTGTTTGTTTAGGAAATATCTCTGCTTGACCGTAGCCGATTGCCGCGGCTAATTGTCTAAGCTTTCGTTGTAGCATCGAAGCCGCAACAGGTTCTTGTAGGAAGATATAAATATGTGCTCCTCCGCTTTTACTTCGACAAAGTATTAGAGGTAATTCTTGTTTAGCTAGTTTCTTAGAGAGGTCTTTTAAATCTAGTTGATACTCATCAACATCGATCGCTCCCCATACACAGCTATTGTTTTCATCTATCGCTACAATCCCTACGCTTTGACGACCTGACAAGTGGTCATCCCACAGCTTCAGAAGATCTTTATCAGATAACTCCTTAGATATGGTGATGTTTTTACCACTTGCCTTGCCATCCTCTCGAGTTTCATCACTTGCGGTAAACGTACCGTAAGCTTTCCGCAATCCAGCATAGCGTGTAGCAAATTTCTCTGCTAACGACATAAAACCCCTCCTTGTTAGATTGCGTCGTCAAACGTAGTATCTTTTACGTCATCTCTTTGATGTTCCTCTTTAACTTGAACGTCTCCTGCTCTTGCCGCAGACATAAAGTCTTTAGCCATCATTGCAATAGGCATCTCTGTAGCACCTTCTTGGTTAACAGAATATCCGTTCCAACTACCTTTATCATTAGACTGAGTAGTTGTAGAAAGTCTATAAGTATAAGCAAACATTGGTGCTTCTACAGACTCACCTTTACTGTTTTCTACTCTAGCCATTCTTAACATCGTTAACCATTTTCTAGCTACACCTAATTGTGTGGAAGTAAACGTTACTACAGCCTGTTGTGGAGAGCCACCTTCTAATACTAAAACGAAAAACTGTGCAGTTTCTACAATCTCGTTACCGTCTGGTGTATATGACCGTCTAGTTTCAGGATCTTTAGTACATTTAGATAAGATAGAAATGTCATGGTTAGCGTTTACTAAACCACCACCCTTCTCTCTAGGAATCCATTCAATGTACTTTTTATTATAAGCACACGGAACAATTAATATTCCTTTTTCTCCGTCGTGGGCTTCACCTGTAACAGTGTTGTACAGATCACCTGCACTCGCACCTTGTACATAACTACCATGTTGTTTTTGTAGTTGTGGTGACATGGGTTGAAGAACTCTTATAAAGGGGATCGCAAAATCCTCTGTAGTTGTTTCTTCTAGTCCTGTACCGCCTGACAATAAAGTATCGTCAAAAGTGCTGATAGCGGTATTAGATGTTTCAGCTATATCTTTTTTATCTGTCATAATTAATCCTTTTTAATGGCTGCTTTAGTACCTATATAGATACCAAATGGTTCGGTTGGTATATCGTTACCCGAAGTAAACTGCTCTTTTACAAAAGCTTTTAATGTACTCGGATGAACACTCTGTCGCACTTCTGGTGATAGACCTCTAGATTGCAGAGCCGAAACAGTTTCGTCTACGACTGTGCTTTCCTCACGTCCGAACTTTAAAAGAACCTCGTTCTTTATAAGTCCTTCGTGACCGTTTTCTACTAACCACTGATATGCTACTTCTTGGTTTGCCTTCGATATGTGAGCGTTATAGAACTCATTAAT
>VMHT01160579.1_pt1 | contig 12426 bp, 12 predicted proteins | sample 4693611 | NCBI WGS metagenome assembly VMHT01 (sample SAMN12280063, study PRJNA550983) | marine metagenome | isolation source: seawater sampled from same location over 5 years 0.02-0.2 micron viral filtrate | place: USA: collected off the coast of southern California halfway between the port... ...
AAACCCTCCGCTTGGCATGGTGGTAAACGCGTGGTTGATGGCATCAAACACAGACATGCCTCCAATAAATTTCAAGGCGATCATCTCAATGAGCGTGAGTATGAGGTAAAGTCCCCAAAGCGCCATAGCGGTTTGACGAAGTTTGGGGCGAAGACGGGACAAAGAAGGCCCAGTGAGTTCAGCACGAGCAAGGGCCATGCGGCCTCCGATGATTCGGGAGAGAACGAGCATACCGAGCATAACAACCCCCATCCCACCGAGCCATTGGGTTAAGGAGCGCCATAGCAGGAGACCACGAGGTTGCGCATTGATGCAGTCAACGGTGGTTCCAGGAATGCAATTTGGGCTCATCGAATGGGAGAGAACCGTTGCTCCCGAGGTGGTGAAACCCGACATGGATTCGAACCACGAGTTGACAAATCCTCGCAGAACATCAATGAGGAGGGCGTCATCCACAAACGGACCGACGAACACGCCCCCAAACCAATACGGCAAAGCACCGATGAGAACGGTAAGCGGCCAGACCAATCCGACTCCAACAAAGGCTTCCAGGTCTCGTAAACGTTGGGCGGAATCGGTGCGCGTAAACAGCCCAAGCATCGCCGCTCCTAAACCACCGCTGATCAGCATGGCGGGAAAGAAGGCTTGCAAGGCTAATTCCCAACCGTCGAGCCATGCGGTGATAAGTCCGCAGATGCCTAAGGGGACGAGCAGGGCCAACAAGGTCCACCCAAGAATGAGGTTGAGCACATCATAGCGCATGATTACACCTTGAATCTCTTTTGAGCATCAGCGACCTTCTCTTTGAGGCAAAACAGAATCATTCGGTCGTTCTCCAAGAGGAGTTGATCGGGCTCTGGATGGATTGATTCCCAGTTTCCTGATAGGTTTCTTCGTTTGATGAAAGCGGGTCGCATCCAGTCGGGGAAATTCGCCTCGCTCAAAACCTTCCCTGCAAATTTCGCCCGCTCAGTCACCTTGAGCGTAATGCCGACAACGTTGGGAACTTCAGCAAGAAGGGTGTAATGGCCCGAGAGACTCTTGTGGACGTGGGACAGAATGTTGTTGACAGCAACACGGTGTCGATCGACGGCAAATGAAATGCCCATGCGTTGTGTCACTTTCACCAGGTCAGCGTCGTACAACATTAATCCGGTATGCGGGACGCCGAGATCGGCCATCAATAGAACAGCAGCAATGTTGGCGTGGTCGTCATCGAGTGCACTCAACGCAACATCGTATTGGTCAATGGATATCTCTTCCAAAATGGAACGGTCAAGATGGTCTCCATGAATCACGTCAATGTTGGGATTACCACCCGTCTTTGAACCTGCGAGCTTGTTCGCAAGATGCAATTCTCGTTCGAGCACCGTGACCGTTGCACCATGCTCCAACCAATCTTCAGCCATTTTTGTTCCAATGTTCGTGGCGCCGACAATGACGACCCGTGGCGATTCAGGAAAGTAGGAAATTTCGTGTCCAAACGTAATGAGAGCCGGGTTGAAACTGTCCAAGCCAATCACCGAAACGGCCACTCTGTCGCCAACCTCAAGGATGCTTTCATCCGTCGGTATGAAACTCCGCTGTCCATCTCGTTTGACACCCACGATGTTAGGGAACCCGTGAACAAAATCGTCTTTCACTTCTCGAAGGGGGCGACCAACAATGTTGTGGGCTGATTCCCCTATATCGAATTCAATCACAAAGGCTTCGTCCTCGAATGGAATCACCTCTTCAAGGTCAGTGGACCTCAAACCGGCGTTAAGGCGTTGAATCGCTCCATGTAAGGGGTTAACGACATGGTCCACGTTAGCCCATTCAAGGAGATGACCTTGCTTGTATTCATCCACATAAGATGTGGTCCTCAAGCGACAGATGCTCGTCAAACCATCATTTCCATCGTTTGCTTCATGGGCGTGTTCAGCAATTGAACAGGCGATGAGGTTGGCCTCATCCGAAGGCGTGGCAGCCACGAACACGCTGGCATAATTGATGCCGGCTTCCAGGAGTGTTTCTCTTGAGGTGATGTTTCCATTGATGACCAAACAATCCAGCGACTGTGCATTGGCCACAGCACGAGAATCGTTGTCGACAACCACGAGGTCGTATTTTTCATTGGCCAGCGCTTTTGCAAGTGCAATTCCAACTCGCCCAGCACCACCGATAATGACACGCATGTTTACTCACCTCTCAAAACGCCTCAGCGTATTTCTTGATCTTATAGGTCCCACCGTTGAGTTCAACGGATCCGTCGGTTTCAAAACCACGGAGTCGATCAATGCTACCGCCGCTGGTAAGGGTGCCAACGGGGTGGTAATAATCGTGAATCATGCTACCAGAAGGGTCAGATTCCTCGACCCAGTCAAGATATGCCGTTGGTGTAGAGAGGAGCCATTTGTTGTTCACCACGTCAACTTGAGCTTCCACAAAGCAGGTTTGGAGGACAATGTTTCGCTCTTCGCACCAACTGTCCTTCAACGGAAGTTGAATGTAACCCCATGCGTGTGCTTCCCAACCATCGTTGGAAAAGAACGGGTCACCAAGAACCCCAAAGGCGTACCATCCAGGAATGCCTCGAGTCCTTAAGAGGCTGAAATAGGCATTGGTTTGCTCATCACAATCTCCCGTTCCAGCACTGAGGCAAGCAGGGCCCGAACGGGCGGGGGTTGGGGCTTCTCTGTCGTAGGTGATGAAGGCGTGAAGGTAATCGAACGTGGCCCGGGAAAAGGCATAGGCGTTATCTGAACTCCCCTCAGGTAGGCTGCTTGAGATGGCATCTGCTGTGGCCATCACAATCGCATCTTGTGCATTGATGGCGTACCCATCACTCCCACCTCGATCGTACCAATAATCTCCACTAAATTCTGCCTGGCGCACCCCGTTTCCACGGTATGCCAAGTCCGCAAATGTTCCTGAATTCTCGGCGTTGATTCCAAGCTCCTTCCCAGCGATTCGAGCGTCGACACGACCGTCATCCCACCAAGAGTAAGAAATGGATTGAATTTGAACATTGAATTCGTAGTGGAGTGAACCCCCGTTTAGGAAACTCGAGCGAACTTTGACACACTTGGCCAGAGGACATTGTTTATCCCCACTCCCGACGGTTGGCCACCAAACTTCGTGTCCATTTGCCGTTGTGATGGCATTTGAGTAGGAGCGGTCAGGCATACCATCAATGGGTACATTGATGTCTTGGCCGTCGACAGAAAGCGTGATCTGCAGCGTTTGCTGAAGAACGGTTGGCGTTGGGGATTCTGTGGAGTCAGTGTACATGAATTGGGCAGCACCAGAAAGGGAAGAATGAATCGTGGGCGGAATCAGAATGTCTTCGGTTGCACTCGCTTGACCGGTGGCGGAAATATCAGAAATTTTTGAGAGGGTGTAACTAGCCTCGTTGGGATAGACGTGATACGGAGCCAATTGAGACTGAATGAACTCTTCAACACCACCGAATTCACCAAAAACAGCCTCTTGTGCTTGAGGTGAAAGCAAAACAAAGGCGACCAATCCTAGCATGGCAAAACTACGGAAGCGGTTCTTTCGTCGCTTCATGATGTTGCGCTGGCGACCCGTGTGGGTTTGAACGACGCCCCGCCGAGAAGGTTTGTTGGCCATCAAGTAAGTGGTGTCCTTGTTCCCCTTTTTCTTGCTGAATTGTTGCTCAAGGCGATAACTTCCACGATCGCCTTTGGGCAACACGCGACCACACGAATAGCAAATCGTGTCGCTAGGCAGCGTAGAGCTGCGGCAATAGGGGCATGCACCCATGTTCTTTGGCTCGGCTGGCGTCGTATAACGATTGTCCAAGATGGCCCGTGTAAAATTCCATGAATTTCATGGAATGTTCAGTTTCTAAATTAGCCGCAGAATAACGAGTAAGTAGTAGTCTACTCTTCTGAATCCGATTCTGTAGCGGGTTCGGCGGCAGCGGTGGCCCTCTGGGCGACGCGAGCCTGTTCAGCCCAAAGCCTTCGTAGCCGACGGCGACCTTCTTTCGGGACCGATTCCCAAATCCATTTTTCGGCTGATGGATTGGTCAAAATGACGAATGGAAGGACAAATAACCAGACGGTCGGTGTAAAAACGGCAGAATAAACACCGACGAGAAGTGCAGAACGCCAAAACATTGACCGCAAAACAGCCCCCCAGCGACGGTCGTGCAACATCATGAAGCCGTGACGAGAGGTGATCAAGGCTTCAGCCCGAGGAGTAACCACCGATACCAAGGCGACATTAAGCAAACCAATGGCGGAAAAAATGCCTTCAAATTCAAACATGCGAAACATCACGACCATGGCCGTCATTCCTCCAATGGCCAGCCCGAGTGCCCAACCACTCGAAGGTTGCGAGCCACCTTTTCGGACCCTTGACCTACGTAGCAAAAGATGTGAAAAAATCGAAGCGATGAGGGACACGAACAGGAGGCTGAAGATGTTGAGACCAGTTCCTATGGCCCCACCGGATTCAACGGTGATAAAGTACGGGCGAAACAACAGGCCATCGGCCATGACGGCGTAAACACCTCCGAGAACAATGCCCCAAAACACTTGACTCCACGCCGTCGGCAAATCGTAGAAACCTGCAAATTTGGTCATGACGCCGCGCCAACCCAGCGTCATGCCGATGAGCGCACAAAAACTCGAGAGCTGAAACAGCACGAGTTCCGAAACCATAACCGGTCCTGCATGCCTCCCTTCTTCAATTCGTTGACGCCGTCATGCCGGAGGGAGGGATTCAAACACCTGCACCCTCTCCCGGAGGTATGGCACGACTCCTCCTGTTTGGTGGCAAAGGTGGTGTAGGGAAGACGACCACTTCGTCAGCTACCGCCGTTTGGTTGGCTGATGCAGGCCTCAAGGTGCTTCTCGTTTCAAGCGACCCAGCCCACTCCACATCGGATTCTCTGGATGTTGAACTCGGGCCGGTTCCCGTTGAGGTAGAAGGTGTCCCAGGCCTCTACGGCCTCGAAATGGACCCAGAAGCCAAACTCTCCAACCTCCTTCCAAAGGTAGGTGAAGCCATGAACAACATGGGCAGCGGAGGTATGGGGGGCTTTGGTGGACTTGGAATGATGCTTGATCCTTCGGCAAAAGATGAACTGGCTGATGTGAAGTCTGACATCAAGACCGCCGACATGATTCTCCCCGGACTTGACGAAGCTTTGGCCTTTGATGAACTGCTCAAACACATGGAGAACCCCACATGGGATGTGGTTGTATTCGACACCGCTCCGACTGGCCACACACTACGGTTTCTATCCTTGCCTGAACTCATCGAGTCATGGTCCGGACGTCTGCTTCGATTGATGCGAGTATCGGGTGGATTGCGGTCAATGCTCTTTGGCCGAAAAGAAAGCGATGCCATGAAAGAAGAATTGGAGCGTTTCCGCCGACGCGTCCTCCATGTTCGCCGAGTTCTAAGCGACCCAGCAACCTCTTCGTTCACGCTTGTGACCATCCCTGAACGAATGGGCATCAATGAAACCCTTCGTGCCTATGACTCCCTCTTGGAGTACAAACTCCCAATCGGCGGGTGCCTCGTCAATCGCATTACCCCTGAATTCGACCATCCGTTCCTTGCAAAGCGACGAACGCAAGAACTGGACCGCATCGCCGAACTTGATGAGAAACTGGCAAGCGTCAACGTTGGCCAACTCGAATTAGCCGATGGAGAAATCGTTGGTCTCGAGGCGCTGAGAGAAGTGGGCCGTTTGCTTTACGGTCAACCAAATGCGCTGCCAGAGACCATTGGGCCACATGCCATCGGTGCCGTGCTTCACCATGAAGTCCATCGAGGCATGGTGGGTGAACTTGAAGACAAGCATGAGCGCATCCAACTGCATTTCCCAGGTTTGGAACGAAGCGACCTCTCGCTTCGGAGTGAAGAAGGCGCCCTCTTTGTTGGCGTCAATGGGCGCGAGCAAGCCATTCCCACACAAACCCATGTGAAATCGAGCATGGTCAAGGCATCCTTGGAAGGGGACATCTTGTCCTTGCTCATCCCGAGGGGTCTCGAGTAATCCTGCTCTAAGTTCCCAAGGCATGGATTGAAATGGGGTAGCCACCAGGGCCAAACATGGCTCTTGAAGGTTTGTCGAGAGGTATCTTCCGCTCGTTGGGCTTGCTCAAGAACAAGCGTAAACTCGACGAAGAAGAACTTCGTGAGATGACACGTAGCCTCCGCCGTGCACTGCAAGAAGCGGATTTTAACATCCGACAGACCAAGGAAATCGTTGATCGTCTCGAAACACGAATGCGAGAAGAGGAGCCACGGCCTGGCTTGACGATGCAAACCCATGCGATGAACATCCTCTACACGGAACTGGTTAGGATTCTAGGTCCAGCAACAACCTTCCAACCCCGAGGCGCGACCTTGCTTCTCGTCGGGCTGTACGGTCAGGGAAAGACGACCACGACGGCTAAACTCGCCGAATGGTACCGCAAGAAGCACGGCCTTCGTGTCGCTGTTATTGAGGCCGACGTGCACCGACCTGGCGCCTACGCACAGTTGTCCCAACTTTTGGAAGACACAACCGTGCAAGTTTACGGCGAGCCGGACAACAAAGACGCCGTTTCCATTGTAAGAAATGGCTTACAAGCCTGCGGATCAGCAGATTTAGTGATTGTTGACACCGCCGGGCGGCACCAACTTGATGAGGAACTTGTTGAGGAATTGGAACGCATCGCTGGGCTCACCAGAGCCACCGACCGGTGGTTGGTCATCGATGCCCAGGTTGGCCAGGCTGCCGGCCCTGTGGCTGCGTCATTCCACTCCCTCGCAGGGGTGACCGGCATCGTCATCACCAAACTCGACGGTACGGCCCGTGGTGGTGGAGCCTTGTCCGCTGTCGCTGCAACAGGGGCGCCCATCGTCCACATTGGTGTTGGTGAGCGCATTCAGGATTTGGAGAAGTTTGAATCTGACCGTTTCATTTCACGTCTTCTTGGAATGGGCGACATTCAGGGACTCATCGATTTGGCTCCCGAAGACATGGATGAAGAGGAAGCCATGCGCCTTACGCAGCGTTTGATGAGCGGGCGCTTCACCCTCAGTGACATGTACAAACAGATGGAAATGATGTCAAAAGTAGGCACGATTGACAAGTTGATGTCGTTTCTTCCTGGCAGCATGCTTGGTGGTATGGGCGCCATGTCCAAGAACCAAAAAGAAGCCATGCAAGCTAACCTTGACCGCTACAGAACCATCATGGATTCGATGACGGCGTGGGAAAAGAACGAGCCGGCGAAGATCAAATCCGACCGCATCAAGCGCATTGCCCGAGGTTCAGGCGTCCGGGAAAAGGATGTCCGCGAACTCATCGGTCAGTGGAACCGTTCGCGAAAGATGATGAAGGGCATGGGTGGCAACCGCAAGTTGAACAAGTAAATGCGGAAGATGATGAAGGATGGCGATATGGATATGGATCCCTCTTCCTTTGGCATGTAATGATAATCCTTGATGTTGAAACGAGCAATGGAAGCAAAGCGTGGTTTGATGCGACTCGAATGGCCAGTCTACGTTTTTACTGCCTGCGTCTTTCTTGCCTTTGCGCTCGGCGTTCAATTCCTTTCTCTTAGCACCGGCGCCGTCGTTGGCTTGTTCCTCTTACTCACCGTAGCCTACGCTTGGGTGGCCTGGGTCATGGTCAAGCAAAAGGCCGTCCTTGAGCTTCACGCCTACATCCAGTGTTCATCCTGTAATGAGGCCACACCTGGCCAGGGCCAGCATTGCATGAACTGCGGAATATCCCTCAGTTGAACAGCCGTCTGGTGTGTCGGTCATGCATCCGCCAAAATGAGCATAACCATGTGCAAGGTCTATGGGCTAGACCACGGGTCGTTGGCCAACAGCGAGATGGTTGTATGGACACGGTCACTCACGCATTCATCGGTTTGATCTGTGGTGAGATGGCCCCGAAGGACATCAAGCATCGACGCAAGATTGGTCTCGCCTTTGGTATGCTACCCGACATCACCAACGTCATTCTTGTTCATCCCTACCTCGGTTGGCTCGCTGGTCGAACCATTCCGTTTGCCATGGGCATTGACTTCATCAACTTCCCTGAAATATTGGACCACTGGACGTACCATGTCTGGCTTCTGTCGCACAGCTTGCTGTTTTGGGCCATTGTGTTTGCACCGTTTTGGAAAAGGAGCGCCACAACCAAACTTGCAAGCATCGCCTATCTTTCACACGTGATTGCAGACATCCCATCGCACACAGGAGCGTACGGACTTGAACCGTTTTATCCAATCCCTTACATCTTTGATGGCTGGTTCGATGCATGGTTGTGGGGACCAGGCCCAATTGCCGCTAGCATTATCGGTTTTGGAATGGCTTACCTCGTCATCCGAAGAATCCGCGTTCATTGGATGATATGGCCCAGTGAACGGGATCAACTCGCCCACTAGACCTGCAATGAGGGAAATTTATTCCTCTTCAAGCATGGAATCGTATTCTTGCTCAAGTACTCCCACGCGCTCATCCGATATCTCATATGTTCTTGCCAGTGTTTTGAGTAGGCGACGTTCTTCTGAAGTGATAATTCGATCCTCCATAGCTGCGTCGTAGGCAGACAAATAGGCCATTTCTTCCTTTGAGTACGAGGAAGGGATAAGTCGACCGGACATGCCATCAATCACCGACAGAACAGGTCCTCGAAGACCTAAGAAAAGGGCACCTATAGCCACACCACCAATCAAGCCTTGACCCAAAACTTGCTCCATGACTTCAGTGGCCGTAATGAAAAGAAGGGCACCGAGTCCTGTGAAGGTCGCTGCCCTGAAGGTCTTTCTCAAGTTTTGGTCAATGCCAAAAACCGAGTCATTGAGGGCGGCGTGGACGAACATCAATGCTTCAAAACCCATGGCCAGGGGCGTCATCAACAAAGCCAGTGTCCAAATCAGGTATTTGATTCGGTCGAGGGAAGTAGCATCTTCTCCATACCTCCAGAGGGTTGAATCAGCAAACGTGGCCATGCTTCCATCGTTGAGGAGCGGAATGATGACGATCAAGGTGATGAAATAAAGCATGGTTCCCGAGACTTTTCCAAGGAAACCAATGTAGAGTGATCTTGAGGTGAGATGGCGTGATTCCCCCTCCCTACCTGCGGCTTTCTCGGATTTCATTGAGGAGCGAATGAAAAACAAGGCGCCAAGGGTGATCAGTGGAGAAGCAAGGGCAATTGCCCACAGGCCACCAGCCGTGCTATCATCAACCAAGTGAACCTCGTAGTACTGTGAACATGTACCAATTTGTTCAACCGTTTCTGTCATGAAGGGTTGAAGTGAACCCCACCAAACTTGGAGGGTGGGTTGGGCACCTGCCTCGGAGCAAATCATCCAAGCAGAGTTGGCCATGTAGAATCCATTGGCATCACGGACGGACATCCAAATAGCGAAGGCAATGATGGGGGCGAGGTACCATGCATGTTGCTGTAAGCGTGGATTGAACATGAAGTTGAGTTTCTCGATACGGTAGTAAATCGGCAGGCAGAGGTACAACAAAATGGCCGCTGTATGCGCATAGAAGAACACCTCAATCTTGAACACCCAAAGATAATCCCATAACCATTCCCAATCGCTATCGTAAGGAAAAGCATCGGCAACCATGAAACCGGCCTTGATTCCTTCAATGACGAGCAAAACCGCCATAAATCTGTTTTCTGTAGACTTTGAATCTGCCTTCCAAACCAAATAACTGAGGCTCAAAAGCCAAACCAACACGGCCACTGAGAACCATGCAATCATGATTCGAAGACCGTAAAAATTCCCTGCATCAAATGCTTGTGAGTAAAACTCAAGTGCCGATGCCATTGCAAGGTGCTCTTCTCCCAGACTAAAAGAGATTTTCACACCATGAGGACTTTACAAACCGTTTACCCTCAGTCCACGGACCAAGTTCAAATCAAGTTGGTTTGGTGTCAGTACGACTTAGCCAACAACACCCGACGTGTGGTTGGTTCACCTGTCATGTGGCAGGGGCGCTCTGAGTCATAGGGGTCGGTCGCATCACCGAGGAAAGAAAGACCAGTCGTTCGCTCTATAACTTCTGCATGAGCATCAGAACCGTTGAATGCCAACTCGTAGATGTGTCCATCTTTGACCTCTCCATCCATGCTCCATTGCCCATCTGTTTCGATGAACGACGGAAGTGGTTGTACGACATCGTCCATGTGTTGTGAAGCTCTTGAACGGAGTTCATCGCTGATCTCACCAAGCACTCGGTAGCATTCGTCGACAATGTTGTCCATTGCAAGCGGTTCTTTCCCACCGGTTCTTCGAGCAGCAAAGGCGGTACCTTGGGCAATGTCTCGAGGACCAATGTCGAGACGGAGCGGAACGCCCTTGATTTCCCAATCGTAATACTTCTGACCGGGGTGGAGGTCTCGATCATCCACTTTGACCCGAAGGCCACGAGCCTTGAGTTGCCCAGCCACATCATGAGCGACCGCTATTGTATCCACTTCGAGGTTTTTTCGAATCATGGGGCAAATCACAACTTGGAAAGGAGCAATCTTGGGAGGCATGATCAATCCGTTTTCATCACCGTGCATTCCCACAACCGCACCAAGCAATCGTTCCGACATGCCGTATGTGGTTTGATGGCAATGGGTTTGTTTAGCCTCGAGGTTTTCATAAGTTACATCGAACGCCTTGGCCCATTGGTCGCGATAGTGGTGACAGGAAGCCACTTGCAGGGTTCGGCCGTTGGGCATGACGGCATCAATACCGATGGTGTACCAGGCGCCAGGGAACGTGTCCCAAACGGGTCTTTTTGCCTTGATGATAGGTAAACATAGGTCGTTCATGATTCGGTCAACGATGTCCAAATCTTCAGCGATTTGTCGGCTTGCGTCTTCTTCGTCGGCGTGAGCCGTGTGGGCTTCGAAAAAGTGAATCTCTCGAACACGAATGAAGGAGCGGGTCTGCTTGGTTTCATAACGGAACGTGTTCACCATTTGATAGACCTTCAGTGGGAGGTCTTTGTGGGAACGTATCCACAAGGGAAACATCTAATACACGGCCGTTTCTGATGTCGGTCGGAGAAACATAGGAATGTCGAGGTCGTTGTCTCCAGCATGTTTTACCCAATAGACTTCTTTCTTGAAACCACCTTCTTCATCCTCGTCCCGAAGATCATCGGGATCCACGCCTTCTTCGCGGGCCCGCTTAAGTCTGGCAACAAGGGCATTTTCTTTCTCAAGAAGATTCTCAGGAATAAGTAAGGGGAAGTTTACTTCCTCGTGGTTGGTGCGTTCCATCTCGGCGTGAGTCAAGGCATCAATGAGTTTCATGGTTTTCCACCCGTAGGGACGCCAGACGTCCATTCCTTTGATTGGGTAGCGCTTGTCAACCAGCTCCGCAGCCTCGACGATGAATGGATACCACTCGTTGAAATTCTCGCTCTTCGAAGGTATACCTCGCTTCGCTTTGCGTTGGCTCATGGTTTAGGGGTGAACCTCAGTCTCATCAAGATGACGCTTCATCTTCAACAGGAACCGTGGACTTGCCGAGGGAAACCATGGCCAGCACAGCCGCACCGCACCAAACGACCTCGAGAACAAAGAAGGCCCACTCATCAATGAGGAAAGCGCGAACGCCCAAGAGTCCGGAACCAATGGCCATCAAGAACAAATAGACGGGTTGCTTGCTGTGCAAAACATTCCGGGTCTCAAGAAGAAAAGCCAGTAAAATGCAGACCATACCAACATAGGCAATGGATTCAGAGAGCAACCCATCAGGCGACACGAACCTCACTTCCTACGTGAGAGGATGAACCATCCGCCAGCCAACACGACGAGCGCAACGATGTCAGGAATACCGATGCCGCCGGACACGCCACCGACACCGTTCATGCTCTCCGAGAGCAGAGAATAAGACCAGCCATCCGTTTCGCCCCACAAATGTGGGCTCATGAGATTAAGACGAACCTGTTCTTCTCCACGGCACACACCCGACTCGCATAGACTCCCGAGGATTCCGGAAAACGCACCAAACAAATTGGCCAAAACGAGGCCAAACCCAGATGCCATAACATATCGCAATGGGCTTTTTTTGGCCACGGGCATTGGTGGTAGATCAAGCGTCAAATCTGGAATTGGAAGAGGAACACCGGCATTGGGTGCTGCTTCGGGTGCGATGACTTCGATGAGCATGTTGGTCGGAGGAGCGACTTCGGTGACCGCAGCAGGGCTTGCGAGCAAATCTTTCGCGTCACGGGCCTTCACGGGTTGGACTGCAGCGATTTTTATCCCGTACAGACGGTCGGCAAGGCTGACCAATGTCGGGTCGTCAGCAATGTCTGCTGCATCAATTTCCCCGTCCAACAATTGTTGAAGTCGGTCATGATTTGACGACATGGTTCAGCCTCCTTAGAGGGGCGTAAGCGCTTCCCTTCAAGAAGCCTCCTTTCCCCAAAAAAGCC
>VMHT01147158.1_pt1 | contig 12425 bp, 10 predicted proteins | sample 4693611 | NCBI WGS metagenome assembly VMHT01 (sample SAMN12280063, study PRJNA550983) | marine metagenome | isolation source: seawater sampled from same location over 5 years 0.02-0.2 micron viral filtrate | place: USA: collected off the coast of southern California halfway between the port... ...
ACTTGCGCGATTAGCGTACCTGCTGACGGTTTCGTTACTGTATCTTATGGCATTGTTGGCTCTACTATGACCAGCCATGATACAAGCCAAGACGGTTCTGCGTCTGCGGTAACTGCTAAAGTCCCTTATCGTGGTCAAGACGCTAAAATCGTTATTGAAAACTCTGGCGGTAGCAGCTCTACTGGCTCTGTAATCGTTACTCAGTTTGATTTAAATATCGAGAACGGTATCGAGCAGGCTTATGTAGTAGGCGACAACAAAACTGTACAAGGTGCAATCGGTAAGGCGCGTGTAACTGGCTCTTTCAGCGCACACTTTACTAGCGGTGAGCACGTTGCGAGATTTGTTAATTCTACTGACACTCGTATTTTGTTACAGTTAGGCTCAGGCGCTACTGGTATGTCTTTTGAGTTGCCACGATGCCGAATCACTAACACTTCTACAGAAGCTGGCGGTGAAGGTATGATTGAAGTCGCAGTTGAATTTACTGCGTTACAAAGCACTGACGGTGCTACTAGCTGCATCACATTCGATTCAGCGTTATAATATACGCGCCCTTCGGGGCGCAACTTATTCTTGGGAGAGACAAATGAAACTTAATGATATTTATACTGTAGACGATCACGAGCTTGGGGCTGAGGTCAGAATTAAAGACGGTAACGGCAAGCTAACCGCATTATGGATTAAGGTTAAAGGCGCAGACAGCGTAGCCTATCGTAAACAACTCAAGCTACAGAAGAAAAAATATCAAGAGGCTTTATTACAGAAACGCGACCTTGACGAAGATGACTTTGTTATCGAAGCATTATCTGAAATCATTATAGGGTGGCGTGGTACAGACGAGGAGTATAGCAAAGAGCTATGCGTTGAATTGTTGACCAAAGCGCCATTTGTTCGTGACCAGATAGATGCCTTTATGAGTAATCGGGCAAATTTTACGAAAGCCAAGCGGAAGAAGTCGTAGCGTTTGGCAAATGGGTATTCAGAGCCAATTCTAGGTCGTTAGACGGCAAGACAACCAAGTTAGAGCAGTGGCGAGCTATTGAGCGTATATCGGGTACTACACCTGAGCCGCTAAGGAATATGCCAGAGCTTAAAGATTGGCAAGAGCCTGTCTGGGTAGCCTACAGCAAGATGGTTACTAATCTTGATAAGCTAACCTTACAGGATATCAAAGCCTACTCTGACTTGTACGATGAGCCATTTGAGCGTTGGGAAATTGACGCACTACTAGGTATAGACCTTGCGAGGCAGAAAGAATGGCAAACGAAGTAGAAACGCTGATATTTAAAGCTCAGACAAAAGAGCTTAATCAAGCGAAAAAAGACCTTAGAAAGCTCAAAGAAGCCGCTAACGATGCTGGCGCTGCTACTGATGGTTTAGGTGGTAAGCAGAAAGGCTTTGGAGCACTCCTTAAAGCTAACAGAGGAAAGATAGCCGCAGCCGTAGCAGGTTTTACCGCCCTAGCTTATGCCGTCAACAGAGGGCTTAAAGCAGTCGAGGAAGCTGGTGCTAATTTCTCTATCTTAAATGCTCGATTAGTTACTGCTACAGGTAGTACAGCCGCAGCAGCCGCAGCGTTCAAAGACCTTAACGAATTCGCCCTGCAAACTCCCTTCACGCTAGATGAATCTGTTAACGGTTTTGCCAAGCTAGTCAACTTGGGCTTAGAGCCTACTAAAGCGTCCATGACGAGCTTTGCTAATACGTCAGCCGCTATGGGTACTTCTCTTGAGCAGATGATTGAGGCGGTTGCTGACGCTTCTACAATGGAGATGGAGCGCCTTAAAGAGTTCGGTATCAAATCAAGAAAAGAAGGCGACAAGGTAACATTCGCTTTCAGAGGTATCGAGACTACAGTAGAGCAAAGCAGCGCAGCAGTCCTAGCCTACTTAACTGAAATCGGTAACACCACATTCGCTGGTGCAGCTATTGAGCAAACGAAAACGCTCAAAGGCTCAATATCAAACTTAGATCAGGCATTCGGTAACCTAGCTATAGCTGCTGGTGAGGTGTCTGGCGCTAACGATATATTCGCCAAGTCAAATAATGACTTATCTGAAAGCCTTAATGACAAAGAATTCCAAGAGGGTGTAGCTAACCTAACGACCGCATTAGCAAAAATAAAAGCAGGGTTAGTCGGTATAGGAACGTCAGCATTGCAAGGCGTAGTAGACTTTATAACTACGACACAGGCAGAAGAAGCTAATAAGCTAGTAACCGCCTTAAATAACGCAGAAGATAAGCTAATGAGCTTGTCAAATCTACCGCCAGACCATGCGTGGTATAAACAGGCGTTGAAAAGAGTTGCCGATACTGAGCAAGCGATTACAGATTTTAATAATAACCCTGACAATAGAATATCAATACAAGTAGCTGGCTTAACTTCTACTGACGGCTTTAGAGATACTGAAACAGGTACAACAGAAAAGCCTACAGAGACAGTAGCCGATGGTATCTCAGAAGGTGGAAAAGCAGAGCTTACAGCTTTCGAGGAAAAGCTAAACGCTGAAAGAAAACTACAATCGGATTTTGATGAGTGGCTTAAAAGTCGAGAAGAAACAGATTTAGACCGCAAGAAGGCAGGGTATTTAGCAGAGCTTGAGGCAGAACAAGCTCGTGCAGATGAGCATATTAGAATAGTCACAGAAGAGCTAGAGGCAATCGCTGAGATAGAACAGCAAAAAAGCAATGAAAGATTTGAAATTAAGAAAGAGTTAGACGAAAGCTCATTCCTACAGCAAGCATCACAAGGCGGTAAGACACAGAAGTTTTTAGAAAAGGCAGCGAAAAGTGATTTAGATTTAACTAAGCTAACAGGTAAGCAAAAGGCTAAGGTAGCTATCGGTATCGGTGGAGATATTTTAGCTAGTGCTGCACAGAATAGTGAAACAGCGTTTAAGATGCAGAAAGGCTTAAAGATAGCCGAGACTATTCAGAGCACTTACTCATCAGCAACAGGCGCGTATGATGCGTTAGCCGATATACCTATTGTTGGACCAGCCTTGGGTATCGCAGCAGCCGCAGCAGCAGTTATGGCGGGTATGGCTAACGTAAGAGCAATACAAGCTACACAATTTAATAAAGGTGGCTCTGGTGGCGGTGGCGGCAGACCTTCAGTGCCTAGATCAACAGGTAGTGGAATATCTGCAAGTAACGCAGCTCAAGCCGCACCTATACAAGCGGCTAATGATGAAGATACTGAAAGTTTAGCTCCTAGCGTAATTAATGTAACAGTAGACGGTACTATTGACCCTAGCGGAGCAAGAGCTATCATAGAGGCTATTAACGAAGCGACCGAAGATGGTCTTGAGATTAACGCATTGGTGGGTACATAATGTCTGGAGCACTTTTACTGGAAAACAAACTGCACCACGAATACTGGCGCAGGAAGTCAGGTCAAACTACTGTTGTGTCTACAGAGAATGCTACCTACGGTTCTGCCGAAGGTTATCCGTTTGTTAATTGTATAGATGATAGTGGTGCTACTTCGTTTAGAGTCGACTCAAGCCTTAAAAAAGCATTCATTACAATTACTTTTCCTGTTGCTACAACTATAAATGGCTTCGCTATTTATGGTCATAATCTGACCCGAAACCAAGGTATTAAGATTTTATACGATACTGATACTTCTGGTAACATTGATACTGATTTTAAGGGCACTCCCTACACTAGCAACACTTACAAACCAGCAGATAATTTATACTCACCTTTCGGTGCTGTTTTTGATGCTTCTGTATCTGTACGAAGATTAACGATAGAAACTGTAGGCTGGGGCGAGAATAGCTATATTTCTATTTTATCAATGGGTCACTGGCTTACTGACCACGTTGAAATCTCTGCGCCTTTTATACCGCCTAGCTTTACACCTTATAAAGCGTCAATCAAAAGAAACAACAATGCTAATTATTTAAGTAGTGATGTAAAAAAAGTGCCGCAAAAAATAAGCATTAAGTTACAGCATTTCAGTGAGGCTGATCTATATACAACTACTGATTCAGCCCAGTATACAAAGATCAACGGTCATTTAAAGACCTATCCATTTATAGATTATGCTGGTTACTTTTTATCACACTACCCATTTTTCTTTATGTATAATAAGGACGCGGCTGGCTCTAACGATAATAAGATATCAGAACAGCAGAAGTTATATTTCTGCACTATAGATGGCAGTTTGAAGCAGCCTAGTTACAGCTCGCCAACTTTATTAAACTGGTCGATTAACGCTATAGGTTATATCCAATGACCACTCCTTTTACGCCTGAGCAGTTATCAAGCAGCCTTCCTACTTGGCACGATGGTCAAGACCCTAACGGTAATGACAGGGCTTCCCTGCCTGACTCTAGCGGTACAAAACGATGGGTGAATAAAGGCTATATAGGGCGTAATGGCACAGCTTTTAACCTTGCAGACTTCCCGACTGCTAACGCAACTATCCCTAAATACTTAGCGTCAGGTAGTATTGTAAAACTAGCTATAACAAACGCTGGCGCAGGATATTCTATAGGTGGCGCTGATAATGGCGTTATAACAGATTTTGAAGTCTTTGATACTGCATCAAGGTCAGACAGGTCTAAAGTTTTACTTAACTTATCTATTCTTGGCGGTCAGGTAATATCCGTTGCAAGTATAGGTGGCTCACTAGGCTATGAGGTAGGTGACACATTAGTAGAAACAAGCGACCAAAATAGCGGTGGGACTAATGCGGTATTCACAGTTACAGAGGTAACGTATCGCGGCGGTATGTTATTTAACTCAGAGGCAGGGCGCTCAGACCACTACAAAGTACCTAGCTTTATATCTTCAAAAGATATAACTATATTTATTGCCTGTAATTTAAGGGCTGATACAAGTACAGACCCATTTTTTACTTTATCGCAAACCACTTACGATGCCGAAAGGATTGAGATCGCGGTAGATAATTCTAATGCTCAGTCTTACACCGAAACTGTTAGCTACAAAAGAAAAGATAACGGTCAAGCATTTAACTTTTCTAGTGTCGGCTCTTTTGAGGGCTTTGATAGAATTTATATGATACAGCTTAGTGAGACTGTACTAGGTAAATTTCAACTCAATGCTGGCACTTTAACTTCTGACCTGCCTACTTGCGACATTCCTGCGGTTATTGAGCCGTCGATTATGTGCGATGAGACTTTCGCAGCGAACAAGTCTCGTAAGGGTACGGTCTACGAATATCTTATATTCGATAGGATTTTAGATAGCACTGAAAGAGCTAAGATGTACGGCTACCTAGAGCATAAGTATAGCTTAGATGTTCTACCTGCTGACCATATTTATAAAGGGCAGCCGCCAACACTTACAAATGCAGCACCAATTACTGAAACGACACCTGAGCAGCCTGCTGACCCTGACACGCCACCAGTGCAGCCTACAACACCAGAAAACCCAGCACCAGAAGACCCAGAAGCAGACCCTAATGCACCGCCTTTACCACCAGAGCAAGATAGCTCTTTGTTCTTTAATGGCGCACATAGATTATCGCCACGAAAACCAGTGCAGCTTGTTGAGATGTTTTTGGACTTCTGCGATAACGAATATGGCAACAGTACAGCACCTAGCACTTGCACAGCTAATGCTGGTGCGGGTAACGAGTGCTACAACACTAAAACAACTTGTCAGGATATTTCCAATTACAGGTTAAGCACTAACGGCAAATTAGCCTACAGGTTTGGCAGCGAAGAAGGCGGCTCATTTAATTCTGCTAGACAGTTTAAAAACGCATATCCCGCACTTATTTCCGTAACTAGCGCACCTGTAGAGATTGTACCGACTCAAGGCGTATCTCTAAGAGCTAACGTAACAATTAAGTTGAGGGATTTTTACACGACTGGCGCTGACGTTGACCCTTACTTTGAGACTAGAAATTTAATTGCACTGGAAAACGGCAGCTACCTACAAAAGCTAGTACAGAGAAATGCTTTTTATGTTGGTAGAAAAATTAGGGTATACGATGGCTACATAGATAACACTAATGTAGCTCAGGTAGCAGACGGCAGAAAAGATTATGTTATAGATAGCTTTCAGCTAGATAAAGATGTGCTGACTATCAAGTGTAAAGACCCGATGACTCTAGCTGATGAGCTAAAAGCTAAAGTACCAGTACCTTCAGAATTTTCTTTAAAAGCCGACCTTAATACAGGCACTGCACACAATGTAGTCTTAACTATTGATGGTGCTGATGCAACAGCGGTACAAATACAAGCCGAATATGGTACAAGCGGCTTTATAAGAATTAATGAGGAAATAATCGCATACACTCGCGCAGCGGGTGACGCAAATATGGACTTAGAGAGTAGTGGTCGTGCCGAATGGGGGACTATACAAGATGCTCACGAGTCTGGAGATACCGTACAAAAGTGTGTTTTCTATGGGCAGTACGATGGCGGTGGTACAAATCAAACTATTAATGATGTTGCTTATGATCTACTGGTTAATCAGGCTGGAGTGCCAGCAGAAGCAATCACTAATATACCTAATAGACTGTACTCTTGGGCAGACGAAAAAACCGCTTGGCTTTCATCTTATAGAATAGACGCAATCTTTAGTGAGCCTAAAGAGGTGAATAAACAGCTATCACAGCTAGGCAGTATGGTCGGTGTTAATTTCTTTTATGATGAGTTAGCAGCAAAAATTATTATGAAGGCTGAAACGCCTGAGCTGGACGCTAGCTCATTAAAAACTATCACTGACGATGTTATTGTTGAAGATAGCGTTAAATTTATAAACTCAGAAAAAGAAAGAATTTCAAGAGTTTATTATTATTACAATATGAGGAATCATACAGAGTCTAGGGATAGCCCGAAAAACTTTAGAAACTTATTCATCGCTGCTGACTCAGATGGTGAAACTGCGAGCGAGTATGGTGTAGCAGGCATTAAAACTTTATTCGCTTATGGGATTAATGATACATCAACTGCCAGTAGCGTTGCACAAAGGGTTTTAGGAAGGTTCAAAACCACACCAAAAACTCTAACATTCAAAGTAGATGCGTCTAATGCTAATGTAAAAACTGGCGACCATTTCTTTTTAAATACAAAACATATTGTAGACTTTGATGGTCGCCCATCTACCGCAGAAATGCAGTGTTTGTCAGTAAAGCTGGATAGAAAAACACAATCGTACATTATAAAAGCAAAGCAATTTAATTTTGGCACTATAAATACTGGCTCAGTTGGTGACGGCAATACTGATGCCTTCGATGACGCTGGTAGCGGTGGCGATGGTACTTCAACTAACCCTTACACTGGGGATCGAGCTGTAGGTATTTACTTATCTGATGAAAACCATTTAACTGTACAGATTTTAAATGGCGGTCAGGATTTTGGCAACGGAGAGACTATAGAGTTTACGCCTGATGAGTCTGAGTATTCTGGTATGGCGGCTAATACTAGAAACCTAGCTGTAACTTACACGCAGACTAACGGTGCAATTACCGCTATAAATTCAATTAGCTCAAATGCAGCATCAGGAGCACTTCCATCAGCCGTTCACGATGGCTACGGAGCGGAAGAAACTTTAACTGGTACAGGTAGCAGTGGGACTGGTTTAAGTATTAAAATAACAAAACGCGCTAGAATGTCTGGCGGTCAAGAACCATATACGGTGGCATGAATGGGTTACACAGTTATACAAGATGCAGAGATCGGGCTAGATGCACCTTTAACTTCTAGCATTATCACTGCTATTAGAGATAACGGAGAGGCAATTGTTGAAGGGTTGGGGGCTGCACCAAGTATACAGTTCGCAGCTCTAGCCAGCTCAACCGTAGATGGTGCACCAGAAGCGTTAGGCGATGACTCGATAGGGGATTTACCAGAATTTGAGACTTATACTATACTCGCTCCATTCAATGAGTATCTCGTTCATTCAGTTATGATAGATAACGGAACATTTAACACTGCTGGCAAGGGCAAAATGGACGCTGATATAACGTCAGCAGCTTTTACGATGTCAAGAGGTGGGGAGTATACTTTCGTTATACTTCAAAAAAATCAATTTATTCAAGAGCAAATAGGAACAAAAATCCTTATAGATGATAGCGTTGTTCATACTACCGCCCAGACATCTGGCGCAGATGGGGAAACTATTACAGTACATAACCAAACCTTCACTGCTGGCGATGTATTAAAAATACAAATGTTCGGTAGCACAACAAACTCAACTTGGGGCTTTAGCCGTATAACTGTTTTGATATATTCTTCTAACCCTTTCAGGGAAGATGTAGGAGTTGGTCAGTATTCTCTCTACGCATACCCGCTTCAGTTTGAGTTAATGGCTGCTCATTTTGCTCCTTATCCAACTTTTCCATTAAATTTTGACCATACTTCGGCAGTTTAAATGACGACTTATAAACAGATAAGACCATCAGAGATAGGCTTCGGAAAACCTATAACGTGCCAGTTATTCGAGAAGTTGAGAGATAACCCTATAGCAGCGGCAGAGGGCAACTCACCTGCCGATGATAAGTACGAAAATCTCGCGCTTGAGAATTCCACTGCTACATTAGGGCAAAAAGACAAGTTACTTGCTTTTAGGGCGACACGTTTAAATGCTGGCGGGAGTAACTCTACAGCACTAGGTATTCCATTTAGAGTAAATAGGGGTGGAAATTATAATATACACCACAGGATAACTGACACTGCTGGCGGGACTATCACCACTAAAGTCAATGGCGCTGTATCTAATGTGCTAACTGCGGCTGCTGGAGCTGCACTAGATGAGCATATTTTGATAAATTTAAACCGCAGAGATTTGATAGAAATAGAGCTAACTAAAGACGCAGCAGACAGCTCAGGCTATGTATACTGTAACTCTTGGATTTACACAAGCAACCCGCACACAGATTACTCTTGTATGTATGGGTTTATAAATGAAGAAGAAACATTTGTTCTAGCAAAGCCAACCTTAACGCCAGTGGATATTTTTTAGATGGCAACTTATAGAGAAATACCAAACACATCTATAGCGGCTGGCGCACCGATTAGCGTACAGCTATTAACTACGCTCGTTGAAAACCAAGAAGCCATAAGAGAGGGTGAGCCTGACGCGCCTAAAATAAAGCCAGCAGGTCTTTTTAATGCAACTTCCACAGCGAGCACAAAGACTAATCTAATTTTTGGCGCTAGAGTTACAAAGATTTCTTCTGACGGTGAAAATGATATTGAAAGCTCTTATTTTTATGCTGCTAGAGATGGGCAGTATACTGTACACTTAGTTACTGTAGGGGATTCTAACTCTCACGCCAGAATCAAATACTACAAAAATGGTAGTTTAGTTGCTACCACAGCGACTAGCTCAGGTACACAAGAGACTTGGCGACAAGATACTTTCGCTGGCGGGGATAAAATTACGATAAAAGTATCTGATGGCAATACAGGTACTACTTGGAATAGTGCCGATGGTTATATATTTATTTATGTAAACAATCCATTCGGTGATGTTTATATTCCTTCAGATCATAACATTTTTGGTGCTTGGAGAAAGACTAGCACAGATCATTATATAAGAGCTTTGAAAGATTCTTTTTAACTTTTAAAAATTCATAAACGAGCAGACTATGGCTACAGCAGTACAAAATAGACGAGGCACAGCAGCGCAGCACGATGACGGCACTGGCTTTACTGGGCTTGAGGGTGAGCTTACTGTTGATACTACTAACGATACAGTTAGGGTTCACGATGGCTCTACAAAAGGTGGTCATAGATTAGCTAAGTTATCAGAGGCTCAGGGTTCAACGACACTATCTGCGCTCACTGATACTACAATCGCTTCTCCAGCTTCTGGGCATATTTTAATACACGATGGCTCTGACTCCTTTGATAATAAAGCTATTTCTGGCGCTATCACTATTGACGCAAATGGCGCTACTACTTTAGCTAGTGGTCAGGCTCTAAGTAATTTAGGTGGTGGTTCAGGTAGTACGTTCTTGCGTAAAGATGGTACTTTTGCGACACCTACAGACACTAATACTACCTACTCTATTCAAGATGGTGAGTTATCGCAGAACAATTTTACAGATGCAGATCACTCAAAGCTAAACGCTATAGAAGCTGGCGCAGATGTTACAGATACCACTAACGTAGTTGCTGCTTTAACCGCAGGTAATAACATAGCAATCGCAGGTGATGGCACTATATCTGCTACAGACACTAACACTACCTACTCAGTGCAGGACGGTGAGCTATCGCAAAATAACTTTACTGACGCTGATCATACAAAATTAAATGGCATAGAGGCTAGTGCGGACGTAACAGATGCGACCAATGTTGTAGCGGCTCTGACTGCTGGTACTAATATTGCTATTGCTGGTGACGGCACAATATCATCTACTAATACTCAGTACACAGGCGGTACTGGATTAACTTTAAGCAGCACTACTTTCAATGTAGACGCTGCTCAGACTCAGATTACTTCTGTAGGCGCGTTAGATGCTGGCAGTATTACTAGCGGTTTCGGTAATATAAATAACGGGGCAAGTAGTATAACAACAACAGGCAATTTGTACGCTGGCTCTACTACATTGGGTGCTACCACGATAAATGGTAGTCTCCAAGTTAAATCTGTTACTGCTGATTCTGATTTTAAGCCTGAGATACTCTTAAAAAGAGATGGCGGTGTAAACGCAGGTGATGACGGTGACGTTTTAGGTGCTTTAGTTTTTGAGGGCGATAACTTTGAAGGAACGCAAAAAGTTTACGCTCGCATCGGTGTAGCTATTAAAGATGACGGCACTGGCGTTATTAATGGGCAAGTTAAAGGCGAAATTAAATTTGCTTGCGCGGCAGGTGATGACGGTGCGCCTGACTATGAGACTCCCTCAGCTAGAATAGATCACCAAGGCATACATACTAACGAAAATGTTATTGACGGTACTGGCAATAAAAACTTTTTTCATACTCATAATTGCGGCTCTGGTGGCGGGTTAAAGTTTCACTCTAATGACGGCAACCATACAACCACAATAAAAGCTAAAAACCCATCTGCTGACCAAGAGATAACTATACCTAACGTAACTGGCGATATTGTCCTAGCTTCTATAGCTGGCGGCTCTATTAATGGCGGTGGCGGTACAGGCTCTGCTAAAACTGCTTGGTCTGTTTCTGACTTCGTGGCTAACCCTAATAGCATTTATATCCACTATAATGCAGTCAATGGTGATGATTTGACTGTAGGCATGCCGTTTATTGGCGTTGATGCCGTTACTGTAGGCTCTACATTTAAGTTTATAAATGCTTCACCGCAATCAGGCTCAACTATAATTTTAGATTTAGACGCTTTTACTCATAGCGGCACACAATACTACGCGCTAATTAAGCTAGATGGCGGTACTAACTCCACAATTTTAAGTAATGCTAGCAATTTAGTTATTAGTGTTGGTGGTCAAGTAACTTTAACTGCGGCTGCTGCTGGTGTGTGGTTAGTAGATGGTATCGGGTACGCATAATGGACTTAACAATGGAACAGAAGATCGACAAGGCTCTAGCTAAAATAGAGGGTCACGAAAACGTATGCGCTGTACGGTATCAAAATATCGAGAGCATACTTGAGGAGCGCGGCACTAGGCTCGACAGATTAGAGGATAAGTTAGATGGACTATATAAGACGGTTATCGGGTGCTCACTTGCTCCTATTGTTGTCGTTGTCGGTCTTATGCAGTTCCTCTAAAGCTCAGGAAGAACAAGCAGCTACAGTTGGTGACTTTGGCTCTAACAACCAGCAGAGCGCAGAGAGCATTGATAACAGGACGACTACGACCGTTACTCAAGAGGGCGCTGTAGTCAATACGGCTGTAGCTCCTAGCTCACCTGCGTATAATCAGGACGTTTGCGTATTCTCTGGTGGCGCTGGCGTGCAAACTCAAATGTTTGGTCTTGCTATAGGTAATCCAGTACGAGATAATAACTGCGAGCTATTGAAGCTCAGTAAGCAGCTACAAGCGTTAGGCTTGAAAGTGGGAGCTGTTTCTGTAATGTGCCAAGACCATAGAGTATGGTGGGCGTTATATGAATCGGGTACTCCATGCCCCACTAATCAAGGACTTATAGGACAAGATGCTTACACTTTCTACAAGAATCGCCCTGATGCTGTCCCTGACCGCCCTGTCGTTTACCGCGAAAAGCCAGACAGAGCTTCAAGATCACACAGCCGTCATAAACTCCCTCATCGGTGAAGGAGCTAACAATTTTATCTCGCAAATGGCTGAGAATATGGTCACTGGTGCTAGTGTCATCGTTGACCCCGACACTGGTGTCGAATACCACGTTACTCAAGAGCAGCTTGACGCCTTTAATGCTGCCTATGATCTTGCCCTACAACAATCCACTCAAGAGCACCTTACTGGTCTGTTAATACAAGATCAGATAATCGGTCAGCAAGTCGAGTTCGAGAATCAAAAAGATGCAATG